>Snoopy_p2__coassemble_215_pt1 | contig 135488 bp, 117 predicted proteins | sample Snoopy_p2__metabat2_high_PE_016 | metagenome-assembled genome bin Snoopy_p2 | reverse complement strand
TCATTATTCTGTATTTCAAGTGTATAGTTTGGTTGAGGTGATATACTGTCATTGATTTTATTTTCGATATCCAGACAGGCCTGTTTTACATCTAGCAATCCTTTCACATTTCCATTATCATCAACCCCAAAAATAATTGTTCCACCATTGTAATTCGAAAAGGCACTAACTGTTTTCAAAAAAGTATTCGTAATCGTTTCCTTGAATTCTAATATTCTTGTTTCACGCATAGTAAACGTTCCCTTTCCAACCATAATGATTATATTATATGTAAAAACGCGCAAAAAATCAATCGTATTTTTTTACGATTGATTTTTTTAATTAATTTTGAGTGTAGTATTCTTTTTTGACCAACTGAATTATGACAACTTTTTTAATTATTCCGATTCGGTCTTCCAAAGGTATAAATAAGGTGTAAATTATTGGTTAATCCTCAAGAAATCCAATAAAATCAAGGCTGTCACGACATCCATTAAATATTATTTGTTCTTTATCCGAAAGTTCAGGGATTTCCTCTGTTCCAATTGTCTCATTTGGGATAAGAATCGCTCCGGGAATATGTTTTTCGTGTATTCTTCTTTTTTATTTCCAATCTCAAATAATAAAATCCACTGATTTTCTATTCTTCTTAATTTTCAGCTATTATAAATTATATCATGAAAATTTTAAGCCATCTACAAAAACCTTTCTTCTATGAGGTACCAGATCTGTCACAATTCTAATTTTAACTACTTTAAAGGTCACTAATGTATTTTATAATTTGATTCCCCTTTTGTAGCATGACAAAAGGTACGACGTAACCCATTTTGCCGAGTTACACCGTACCTTCTATATAAAACTTCCCTATCTGGCTCTGCCCTGAACCAAAACTGTTTTCATTTCTTATAACACTTCTACAAGTTCAATATGGAAATTCAGTTCTTTTCCTGCCATCTCATGATTTGCATCAAAAGTGATTGTTGTATCATTTTTCGCAGTTACTTTAACCGGAAACGGCTGTCCAAGCTGATTTGTCAGATACACCTGCTGTCCAACCTCAAGATCCTCTGAACCTGGAAGCTGTGCAATTTCCACATCAAAAATCGCATCCGGACTTGGCATACCGTATGCTTCTTCCGGCATGAGATGCACATCTACTGTCTGTCCAACTTCCATATCTGCAACAGCTGCATCAAATCCCTGGATCATCTGACCTGCGCCACAAATAAATTCCAAAGGCTGTCCTCTGTCGTAGGAGGAATCAAACTGTGTTCCATCGTTAAAAGTTCCCCTATAATGCGTGCGGCATGTTTTTCCTACATTTCGACCTGTCATTGCCGGTTTTGAACCACAGCCTCCGCCACAGTGATCTCCACAATGATCTCCGCAGCTGTGTCCTTCTTCATGATGATGGTTACAATTTACACCGGAATTAACAAGTTCGCCTCGCAAATAAGCTTCTACGACCTCATCTGTATTTCCCTGCGCTCCTGCACATAATTCCACGCCTGCTTCTGCAAGAGCACTCTGTGCTCCGCCGCCAATTCCTCCGCAAATCAGCACATCTACAGAACTGTCTGCAAGAAGCCCTGCAAGTGCTCCGTGTCCGGAACCATTGGAGCTCATCACTTCACTGGATACCACCTTATTCTCTTCTACTTCATAAATTTTAAAATACTCTGTTTTTCCAAAATGCTGGAATACATTCCCATTATCATAAGTTACTGCTATTTTCATTCTGCTATCCTCATCTCATATTATTTCCTGCCGCGGCAAGTTAAGCCTTATTTTACCACATATCCTGGATTCTTCAAAGCCTTTTCATCGCTTCTCCATTACTTTTTCTTCATGAAAAATACTTCTTAATATCCTATTTCTTTTAAAATTTTGTCTATTACGCGGGCATTTTTCAGGGAAAACTCATGTGATACGTGTGGTTCTTCTCCGTTTAAAATACAGTTTCCAAGTTGCTGCACCTCCAGGCAGTAATTATCCGGTGTACTGACATGAACTTCTTTACAATCATTTTCTTTTTTAATGTAATAAACAAGCTCCCCTTCTGCATTAAACGGTACAGGTGCTTCAATAATTCCTTCTGTTCCATAAAGGAAAAAGCGATCCCCTCGCTGTGCAGAGCACATACCGGACACCATACAGGCTCTCCGGTTTTCATCGAACTGAAAATATGCGGAAGCAAAATCGTCAATATGCTGTTTTGTAAAATTACCTATGGCTCTCACTTCTTTCGGCTCTTCCCCAAATAGTGTGAGCATCAGACTTGTACAATAACATCCCAAATCATAAACAGAACCACCCAGTGTTTCACGACGCACGCGGATATTTTCCGGTGTATAACCAGGTGTTACAAAAATAGATTCCATAAAAGAAAGCTCTCCAATCACACCGGAATCCAATGTTTCTTTTACAGATTTAATAAATGGACTATGTAAATATGCAAAAGCCTCCATAAATACAACGCCTGCTTTTTCACATGCCTCAATCATCTCTTTTACGTCTTCTTCTGTTCCGGATAATGGCTTCTCACATAAAATATGTTTTCCTTTTGCGGCAGCTTTCAATCCCCATTCTTTATGAAGGGTATTGGGAAGAGGAATATAAACTGCCTCCACCTCCTGATCATCCAACAATTCCTCCAAAGACCCATATGCCTTCTCGAAACCAAACATTTCTTTAAACTGCTCTGCCTTTTCCATGGAACGTCCTGCAACTGCATAAAGATAGCAATTATCCGCCTTCTTCATTCCCGGAATGGTGCAACGTCTTGCAATATCTGCCGTTCCCAGCACACCCCATTTTACTTTTCTGTTCATTTTTTTAATTTCCTCCTTTTTATTTCTTCGCTCATCACAGCTTTTTATCGCTGCAAAAAACGCTTATATGTCATATCAATACAAAATGCACCAAGAGGAGCCGTAATAAGAATTGCTATTACTGCAACCGATAAAACAATATTTCCACAGGATAATCCCATTGCCAGAGGAAGCCCTCCTATAGCAGCCTGTACCGTTGCTTTCGGCATATATGCAAGCATACAAAACGCTCTCTCTTTTATATTGAGCTTTGTCTTTAACAGGCATACAAACACGCCTGTCATACGGAAAATAAGCACTGAAAAGATCAGAAAAACAGGTGCGATTCCCGCTTTTACTGCATACTGAATATCAACTGCCGCACCTACCAGAACAAACAGCATAATCTCTGAAACAACCCATAATTTATTAAATTTAGAAGAAAGTCTTTTTGCCACAACTTCTCTTTTTTTCTGCAGGGAAATTCCGGCTGCCATTACTCCAATAAGAGAAGCAAAGGGAATCATATCTGCAGCATAATCCTCTGCTGTTACCAAAATAAAGGAAACGCTGAGAAGAATCATCACCTTGGATGTATCACGAATATGTACTTTTTCAAAAAATTTTGCAAGCAGATAGCCTGCTGCCAAGCCAACAAAAATGCCTGTAATAACAGAAATCGGCACATTCACAAAGCTTTTCAAAGACACAGCTTCTCCCTGGGCAAGCCCTGTAAAAGCAGTAAACATTACAATCACAAACACATCATCTACCGATGCACCTGCAAGAATTAATTGAGGAATCCCCTGCTTTACTCCATATCCTTCTTCCATAAGTTTAATCATTTTCGGCACAACTACAGCCGGAGAAACGGCAGCCACAACTGCTCCCATAATCGCAGCGTCTAACGTGGAAATCCCAAGAATACGCGGAGCAAGAAGAATCATTCCTGCCATCTCAAAACATGCCGGAACAAAGCACATCAAAACCGCCGGCCGCCCCACCTTTTTTAGGTCTTTTATATCTAAGGAAAGACCTGCTCTCGTCAAAATAATAATCAGAGCAATTTTTCTTAAATCTGCGGATATGTTTAAAATCGAATCGTCAATGAAATTTAAAACGTATGGTCCAAGGATAATTCCTGTAAAGAGCATTCCAAGAAGCCCCGGAAGTTTTATTTTTTTACATAGCCAGCCCATAAACATGCCAACCAGTAATATGAGTGCAATACTTATCAACATTATTTTTATTCTCCTTTTTAGAAATTTTATCATTAAAAATGCGAAATGGCAAACCCTTCCGAAAACACCACGATTGTTTTTTATAAAATTTACTGATATAATAAAAAAAATTGACGTATCAGGAGGTTTATATGTCTGAAGTAATTGAAAAATTTTTACGCTATGTTGCTATTGACACAGAATCAAAAGAAGAACAGGAACAGATTCCAAGCACTGAAAAACAGAGAAATCTTGCCAATCTTCTTGCAGAGGAATTAAAAGAAATGGGTGCAGAAAATGTACGAGTTTCTGAAAATGCTTATGTTTATGCCACCATTCCCGCCACAACTGAAAAAAATGCCCCATCTATAGGATTTATTTCCCACATGGACACAGCTCCGTCTTTTTCCGGAAAAAATGTAAAACCACAGTTCATTGAAAATTACGATGGAAACGATATTTGTCTGAATAAGGATCTGCACATTTCTATGAATCCAGAACAGTTTCCGGATCTTTTAAAATACGTAGGAAAAACACTGATTACCACAGATGGCACTACGCTTCTTGGTGCAGATGACAAAGCCGGTGTATCAGAAATCATGACTATGGCACAGTATTTTCTTTCCCATCCGGAAATCCCTCACGGAACAATTCAGATTGGTTTCACCCCGGATGAAGAGGTTGGACAGGGTGCAGATTTGTTTGATGTAGACGGCTTCGGAGCTGATATTGCCTACACAGTTGACGGTGGAGAATTAGGGGAGCTGGAATATGAAAACTTCAATGCAGCCAATGTAAAAATCCATGTAAACGGAGCTAACATCCACCCTGGCAGCGCCAAGCATAAAATGAAAAACTCCATTTTAATGGCATATGAATTTTATAATCTCCTCCCTGTATTTGATAATCCAATGTATACAGAAGGCTATGAAGGCTTCTTCCATTTAGATGAAATTTCCGGAGATGTAGAGCATACAGAAATGGTATGTATTATTCGTGACCACGATATGGAAAAATTCAATGAAAAAAAGGAACTTATACAGGCTGCTGCCGATTTCATGAACAAAAAATATGGAGAAAATACCATTGTTCTTAACTTAAAAGATTCCTATTACAACATGAAAGAAAAAATCCAGCCTCACATGGAGTTAATCGACCTTGCAAAAGAAACAATGGAAGAACTTGGAATTACTCCAAAAGTAACACCTATCCGCGGCGGCACCGACGGAGCAAGACTTTCCTACATGGGGCTTCCCTGTCCAAATCTCTGTACAGGCGGCCACAATTTCCACGGAAAATATGAATTTATCTGTGTAGAATCTATGGAAAAAATCACAGAGCTTTTAATCAGACTGGCTCAAAAATTTGTATCTTAATCCTTTTGAAATCATAAATGGAACCATTGCTGATTTTCTGAAATATTATAGAGAAAGGACAGACGCCATGTACTGTCCTTTTTCTGCTTCTGTGAATCTATCAAAACATTATGCAAAGATTTTCGACATAGATTTTTTAATATTCACCTATTTTTTTGAGGGTATCTTTCAAAACCTCTGCCCGAAGTTCTTTCATATATTCCGAAAATCCAACTTTATCATTTCCATGTGTTTTCTGAAGGTCATATTCCAGCGGAAGCCAGGTAGATAAATCAGACATATTATGCTGGATCAAAGCCTCCAGCTTATCAATCGCCTTATATATTTTTGCTTCCTGTGTGTTCTGTTCCTCCATTTCTTCATAAAGAAGCTGCATCTTCTCTGCATACCCTGAAGGCAATGTTTTTATCCAGTCAGACAACAGATCTTCTTCTCTTTTTTCGTCTTCTTTTGTCTTCTCAAAAGTGGGAATATCCCCTGTAAAAGCTTCTCCCAGATCGTGAATAATACACATTTCTATTACTTTATCCATATCTGCGTCCGGAAATTCATCTCTCATAAAAAATGCCATTACCGTCATCATCCAACTGTGCTCTGCCACACTTTCCCGTCTTCCACCTGATGTATAACAATGGCGGACTGCATCTTTTAACCTTTCTGTCACACTTAGAATATCCAACAATTCTCTTGGTTTCATATAACTCCTCCCCTCTGTATTTATAGTTGTTTTCTCAGATAAATCATATCTTTTAACTGTACGCCGCCTTCATAAATAGGGTGGTCATAATTATCTGTAAAAAAGTTTTTCACAGAATGCGAACGGACAAACCCGCATTTTTCATAAAAAGGAATGGTTAGGGGAGAATCCCCTGTTCCTACCTGCAAAATACAATATTGTTCTCTGTATTTTGCCGCAATAAACTCTATCAAAGCTCTTCCATATCCTTTTTTGTGGCAATCAGGTACAACTGCCAGATTTTTAATTTCCAGAACGTTTCTGTCTTCTTCTGTAACAACACACTCCCCTTTAATTCCGTCATCTTCTAACACATACATCGTACCCTTTTCCAGATACCTTTCTATCATATCTTCCTGTTCATCTGCCAGAAAAAGCAGATCCATGTACTTCTTTTTATTTTCTGAAACCTCGTATATTCTCATAATATCTCCTGCTTTAATCAATTTGTATTTCCAGAGAATTTAACAGACGGATCACTTCCGGATAAGAAAACTTTGCCTGTTTCAATTTGTTAGACACTATGTCAATCACATATCCGCTGCTGTTTCGAAAATCACTTTTTCGAATATCACATCTGGTAAATTGTGTTTTTTCCAGCCGGCAATTTTGGAAATTACTTTCCTGTAAATCACAGCCGTCAAACATGCTTTCCTGTATGATATTATCCGAAAAATCTGCTTTTCGGAAATCTGCATCTGCAAATGTATTATATTTTAAGCAACAATTTTTAATCTGTTCTATTGGACATGCATATTTTCCTGTTGGAAAAAGTTCTTCCCAATGTACACCCTATTCCCCCTAAAAATCACACGCAATATACAATATCAAATTTGTATTTACCTCAATACCAATACCAACCTATTTTACGTCTGAATATTCTTTTTATATTATATCATAGGCCTATTCTATATAACAATCAATTTTTTACTTCGTTTTTTTAAATATTTCATCGCAAATTCAATAAATCGTCTCTATTTTTAAAAATAAGAAATGACACAAATAGTGCCTGCACCACCTACGTCATTTCTCATCATATCTTGAAACATTTACTCCATTTTCTTTCAAGAAGAACGTCTGTAACCCTTGATTTTAAGCAAACTTTTCAATATTCCCAATCACTTTATTCTGTAAACATAACACTCCTACATAAGCCATGCGCTCTGCTTCATGTCTGCTGACGAGCATACGCCCTATAGATAACAAAAAAGATGTCCTTATTCCTGTATAAAGGATAAGTCCATCTTTTTCGTCATCTGCACTGCTTACTTCTGCACAATATTTATAATCTTCTTCGGAACATAAATTTCTTTAATGATTGTTCCTGTAAGCTTATCTGCTACTACTTCTTTTGCTTTTGCGATTGCTGTTTCTTTATCAGCATCTACCGGAAGGGCAACTACGCCTCTTGTTTTTCCGTTAATCTGAACTGCGATTTCAATGGTGTTTTCCACTGTTTTTGCCTCGTCATAGTCCGGCCACGGCTGTTCATATAAGTAGCCTTCATAACCGCAGGTATTCCAGATTTCCTCTGTAATATGAGGAGCAACCGGGTTTAAAAGAGCAAGGAATGTTCCATATTCTTTTTTGGTGATGCTTCCTTTTTTCACAAAATCGTTCAGAAGAGACATCAGAGCCGCAATGGCTGTGTTATACTTCAGACTCTCAAAATCATTGCTTACTTTTTTGATTGTCTGGTGCATCTTTGTTTCCATATCTGCACTGTAGGCATCCCCGTCTGTAAGAATATCCTGGAGCTTCCATACACGCTCAAGGAAACGACGGCAGCCTTTTACGCCATTTTCAGACCAGGAAGCGCTGAGATCAAATGCTCCGATAAACATTTCATAAGTACGAAGTGTATCTGCGCCGTATTCGTTTACAATGTCGTCCGGGTTTACTACATTTCCACGGGATTTTGACATCTTCTCTCCGTTTTCTCCAAGAATCATGCCGTGAGAAGTACGTTTCTGATATGGTTCCGGACACGGTACAACCTGATTGTCATAAAGGAATTTATGCCAGAAACGAGAATACAGAAGATGAAGGGTTGTATGCTCCATTCCACCGTTATACCAGTCAACTGGAAGCCAGTATTTTAAAGCTTCCGGACTTGCAAGCGCTTCTTTATTATGCGGATCTGTGTAACGCAGGAAATACCAGGAAGAACCTGCCCACTGCGGCATCGTATCTGTCTCACGTTTTGCCGGACCGCCACAGCATGGGCAAGTTGTATTTACCCAGTCTGTCATAGCCGCGATTGGAGACTCTCCGTTATCTGTAGGCATGTAGCTCTCTACATCTGGAAGTTCCAGAGGAAGCTCGCTTTCCGGAATCGCAACATAACCACATTTATCACAGTGTACAACAGGAATCGGTTCACCCCAGTAACGCTGACGGGAAAATACCCAGTCGCGAAGCTTAAAGTTTGTTTTTCCTGTTCCCAGCTTTTTCTCTTCCAGCCACTCAATGATTTTCTTTTTCGCATCTGCTACTTCCAGTCCATCCAGGAATCCGGAATTAATCATTTTTCCTGTTGCAACATCTGTAAAGGCTTCTTTCTGTACATCCTCTCCTCCTGCTACAACTTCAATGATCGGAAGATTGAATTTTTTTGCAAATTCCCAGTCACGTGTATCGTGAGCCGGAACTGCCATAATTGCTCCTGTTCCATAGCTCATTAAAACATAATCGGAAACCCAGATAGGGATTTCTTTTCCATTTACAGGGTTGACTGCACGAACGCCGTCAATCTCTACGCCTGTTTTATCTTTCGCAAGCTCAGAACGCTCAAAATCAGACTTTCTTGCAGCCTGCTCCTGATACTCGCGAATTGCATCCATATTCTTGATTTCGTCTTTGTATTTCTCAAGCATTGGATGCTCCGGAGATACAACCATATAAGTTGCTCCAAAAAGCGTGTCTGGTCTTGTTGTATAAACAGTCAGTTTATCTTCTTTTCCTGCAACAGCAAAATCAACTTCTGCTCCCTGGCTCTTTCCAATCCAGTTTTTCTGGGAGACCTTTACACGCTCAATATAATCTACATCGTCCAGACCTTCCAGAAGCTTGTCTGCGTACTCTGTAATCTTTAACATCCACTGGCTTTTTACCTTACGGACAACAGGAGAACCACATCTCTCACATACACCGTTTACTACTTCTTCGTTTGCAAGACCAACCTTACAGGAAGTACACCAGTTAATAGGCATTTCGCTCTTATATGCAAGACCTGCTTTGAAAAGCTTCAGGAAAATCCACTGTGTCCATTTATAATATTCCGGATCTGTTGTATTGATTTCACGATCCCAGTCAAAAGAATAGCCCAGAGATTTTAACTGCTCTTTAAAACGACCTACGTTGCTTGCAGTTACAATCTTCGGATGGATTTTATTTTTAATCGCGTAGTTTTCTGTCGGAAGACCAAACGCATCCCAACCCATTGGATAAAGTACATTATATCCCTGCATTCTTCTCTTTCTTGCCACAATATCAAGAGCTGTGTAAGGTCTTGGATGACCTACGTGAAGTCCCTGTCCTGACGGATAAGGAAACTCTACCAGCGCATAATATTTCGGTTTGCTGTAGTCTTCAGATGCCGCAAATGCTTTGTTATCATCCCAGACTTTCTGCCATTTTTTCTCAATCTTTTTATGATTGTACGGTACAGACATTTTCTTTCCTCCTTATAAATAACAAAAGCCCTTCCTCTCATTTTAGAGACGAAGGGCTGATTTTCCGTGGTACCACTCTAATTCACCGGAAATTAATCCGATGCACTCATTGAATCTATAACGGGATTTCCCGTTCAAAGCTACTTTTTTCTTTCACTTTGAAAGCTCCAAGGCGAGTTCAAATTTCTGTATGCTGTCTCACACCAACCGACAGCTCTCTGAAATACAGGGAAAATTCTACTACTCCTCTTCCAGGCATTTTTCGTATGACAGTTTACAGTGTAAACTATCTGTATTCTACCTGTACTTCTCTGTTTTGTCAAGTAGCAGTCGTTTTTTTACTGTAAAAGATAAATAAAATATCCTCCATAGCAAAGAAGCATAAGAAGTCCGCCTGGTCTGGAAAGCTTCTTATCTTTTGCCACACAAAGCCAAAGAAGCAGTCCTGCTCCCGCAGCAATAGCTGTATCAATAAGGAAATTCGAAGCAAAAACAACGGGAGTAATAAGTGCAGTTGTTCCCACTACAAAAAGAATATTAAAAATATTACTTCCTACAATATTTCCAATTGCAATATCCGCTTTGCCTTTTCGCGCAGCAGAAACCGATGTGACCAGCTCAGGAAGGGAAGTACCAAGAGCAACGATTGTAAGACCGATAAATCTCTGACTTACACCAGCCGCCTTTGCAATGGCTGTTGCAGCGTCTACTGTCACATCGCTTCCCCATACAACCAAGCCCAGGCCTATCACCGTCAAAAGCAGAAGTTTCCACACAGGAAGAGTTTCTCCCTCCTCAGGTGTTTCTTCTTTATTTTTCATGGCCATCCAGAAAAGATAACCAAGATAGAGAAGAAAAGCTGCCCACAGGATCATTCCTTCCCAGAAGGTGATTTCTCCTCCTGTAAATCCAAGACCCATAAATAAAAGTGTAATCAGAATCATATATGGAATTTCTATTTTTACAGTAGATTTTGCCACAGCAATCGTGACGATCACGGAAGTAATTCCCAATATAATCAAAACATTTAAAATATTGCTTCCCACTACATTTCCTACTGTAATGTCTGCATTTTCTTTCATTGCTGCCGTGATACTGACTGCAGCCTCCGGTGCACTTGTTCCCATTGCAACAATCGTAAGACCTACTACAAGCTGCGGAATCCCGAATTTTTCCGCAATTCCTGCCGCTCCTTCTACAAACCAGTCTGCTCCTTTTACCAGCATGAGAAAGCCGAATGCCAGCAATACAAACTGAACTATAATTTCCATTTCATTCTCCTCCGTTTTTCAGTTTATTTATTTTGTCAGGAAACTTCATTTGAAGTCTCCGTGGCATTTTCTGTCTCCACAACTCCCTCGGCGCTGCCTTCTTTTCCTTCCACTGACAGTACCGTACATGCAGGCTCACCGGCATTATAAGAAATAGTAATCTTATCTCCCACATCGTATTTTACAATTCCGAGAAAATCTGTGATCGGAACATCAAAAATCAGATCTTTATGATTTTCCAGAACGATATAGTAATGCGTATTTCCATCAATTACACCCTGTGCCATACGGCTTATGATTCCTGTCGCTTTTTTTGTGTTCTCATCTGCTACCGCTGCGCCTGTTCCTTTTATCATCTTTTTATATACTTTTTCGCATTGCTGAACAGTATCACCGATTGCCACATTCTGATACTGCTGGATATTTACCATTGCGTATTTTTTTACAAGTCCGGCATTATCTTTGAGGGCAAGGAAATATGTGGGCTCTCCTGCAATATTTAAAAACAGAGGAAATGTCGCTTTATATCCCAGGTTCTGAACCTGACCTTCTGCGGAATCCATTGCAGAACGCTCCTCTGCTCCCGGAATCTCATAATATTTTGTCTCGCTTGTACGCTGGTTCATAAGAACAAAACCTACATTGGAACGGTCTCCGCTCACAGAAGTGACGCCTGTGTAAACCCATACATCGTCATCCATCGCAAGATAGTTAAATCCATCTGTTGTCTGAAGACAGCCCTTCTGTCCCAGAACACTGTTAAGGAAACCATTAATCAGAGTTCCATGATAATTATACAGCTCAACCAGAAGGTCTGCAGGGTATGCTCTGTCTACCCATGTAGGACAGTCCTCAATTTTATAGTCTTTACATTCACCTGTTACAGCATTACAGAGAACAACTCTTCCAATCGTCTGCCCTCCAAAAAGCCCGATATTAAATTTTTTCACAGGACAGATCCAGTAAGGAGTACCCTCATCATCAATTTCAAAGCTTAACTGATCAAAAATATAAGTAGGATATTTAAAACGAAGATGACGGTAAATATTTCTGTTGAAATATTCTGCTTCTGAGTAACGGATACCTTTCTTCAGTTTTACGAGCTCTGTCTTCTGAGTTGCCATATCAATTGTAATATAAGCGGGAATTCCATCACTCATATTTGTCAGCCATTTAATGGGACTTGCATATACAAGGGGAGTCACTCGCACAGGACGTCCCTTGTAGTTAATCTGGGAATATAAGTCGCTCACTTCAAACTGAGATACCATATCTACCATACTTCCCATTTTTCTGTTTCCAAGAAGCATTGCGGATTCTTTATCAAGAATTGGAATCTGGTCATAACGTATCTGTTCAATGTCTTCTGTAAAATTTCCTGTTTCCGGCTCTATCAGCTCCCTGTATTTCTTTGCATTTACAATAGGGGAGGATAATAGACTGCCTGCTGCAAAAACAACTGCTGCAAGTACAATAACCCCAATACCCAGCTTTAATATTTTATTTGATTTAAATTCTTCTGCTGTTCTGATATTTTTTCCGCCATAAAAAAACAGCGCCAACGCCAGAACTGCAATAATAAAAATCCAAAATCCGCTGGAATGGATATTGGCTGCAGGAAGTGTCACATAATAATAAGCACCTGCTGCCAGCAACACAAGAAGCAGCATTATAATTTTGCTTTTTCTGAACTTTCCTCTCATAAAAATCTCCTTTCTTGTTCGGTAAGGAGCATTATATCATGCCGCACTCCAAAATACAACAAAGGAGCATAAGTCCTTCTGGAACTTATGCCCCCTTTTACTGTTTTCTCTTATTATTCTTCTGCTTTATCTAATTTATTTGCTCTTGCTTCGATTTCTTTTGCCTGGATATCGTTAGGAGCCTGCTCGTAACGTGCAAACTCATAGGAGAAATCTCCGCTTCCTCCAGTCATAGAGCGAAGATCTGTAGAATATCCGTAGATTTCCAGCATAGGTACGTCTGCTTCAATGACTGTATTTCCATCATGATCCGGATTCATACCAAGAACACGACCACGGCGTTTATTCAGATCACCCATTACGTCACCTGTATACTTATCCGGAACAGCTACCTTCATAGAAACAATTGGCTCCAGAAGTACAGGAGAAGCATCCATAAAGCCCTTCTTAAATGCCAGAATTGTAGCCATCTTAAATGCCATCTCGGAAGAATCCACCGGATGGAAGGAACCATCGTAAAGTGTTGCCTTGACACCTACAACAGGATAAGCGGCAAGAGGTCCTTTCTGTACACATTCCTGAAGTCCTTTTTCCACTGCCGGGAAGTAATTCTTCGGAACAGCACCGCCTACTACCACCTGCTCAAAAACATAGGGAGCTTCCAGATCACCGGACGGCTCAAAACGCATTTTAACGTGTCCGTACTGTCCGTGTCCGCCTGACTGTTTTTTATGTTTTCCTTCCACGTCAGAATTCTTACGAATTGTCTCACGGAATGGAACCTTCGGCTTGCTCAGTTCTACTTCTACTTTGTAACGCTCTTTTAATTTATTTACAACAATATCAAGATGCTGATCGCCCATGCCGTAAAGAAGAGACTGATGATTTGCACTGTCATTTACTGCGCTAAGTGTCTTATCTTCACTTGTCATTTTTGCAAGTGCCTGAGAAATTTTATCCTCATCGCCCTTTTTCACTGCTTTGTATCTCTTATAAGTATACGGTGTGGAAATCACTGCTTTTGGATAAAGAATCGGATTTGCTTTTGTTGCAAGGCTGTCTCCTGTCTGTACGCTTCCCAGTTTTGCAATCGCACCAATATCGCCGGCATGGAGTTCCGGAACCTCGATTGGTTTTGAACCTTCCAGTACATACAGTTTATTTAAACGTTCTTCCTCACCCTTTTCTACATTTAAGAGAGTGTCATCAGATTTAATAACACCTGAGCATACTTTGATGAGAGAATATTTTCCAAGGAACGGGTCTGCGATTGTTTTCCATACATAAGCAGATTTTACTTTTGCAAAATCGTAATTTGCCTCAAAAATTTCATTTGTCTTCTGTGCAATACCATTGCAGGAGCGTTTATCAGGACTTGGGAAATATCCGCAAATATCGTCGAGAAGGTTGGAAACACCTCTTAAATTTACAGGTGAACCCATACACACCGGAACAATGCTTGCATCCTGCACGTTCATTGCAAGCGCTGCCGATACTTCTGTCACTGAGAAAGTATCTCCTTCAAAATAACGATCCATAAATTCTTCGCTTGTCTCTGCCACGGATTCCATAAGGATTTCATGGTATTTTTCAAGATATTCGTCCAGATATTCCGGAATCGGACACTCTTCCTTGCCGGCTTTGTCAATATATTTTCTTCCTGCCTGTTTTACAACATTTACGTATCCCACAAATTTACCATTCTCACGAATCGGGAAATGAATCGGCGCAATTTTTTTGCCATAAAGTTCTGTAAGCTCTTCTACAACTTTACGGTAACTTACGTCATCCACGTCCATGTCTGTTACGAAAATCATACGCGGCAGTTTATATTTTTCACAGAGATTCCATGCCTTCTGTGTTCCAACCTGAACGCCGGCTTTACCGGATACTACGATGATTGCTGCGTCTGCTGCGCTTACAGCTTCCTCTACTTCTCCCACAAAATCAAAGTATCCCGGTGTATCCAGCACATTGATTTTTACTTTATTCCACGGTACGGGAATGAGTGTTGTAGAAATGGAGAACTGTCTCTTAATTTCTTCCTTATCATAATCGCTGACAGTATTGCCATCTTCTACTCTTCCGAGACGGCTTGTCATACCTGACAGATATGCCATTGCTTCTGCCAGTGTAGTCTTGCCGGCTCCCCCATGCCCTAATAGGACTACATTTCTGATTCGGTCAGTTCTAAAAACGTCCATATGTAATACCTCCCTGTTTGTCTAATATGTCTATATTTTACTAAAATCTAAAACAAATTTCAAGTATTTTATATAAATTATTCTTAATTTTTTTTGAATTCTCTTGTGTAATTTCGTCATTTCCATATGTAATTGACTTTTTTCCCCTTATCTTTTAAAATATACAGGTAAATACGCAGTGGGAAAGGACAATATACATATGAAAACCATCGGTTTTATCGGTCTTGGTTTAATAGGCGGCTCTATTGCCAAAGCGATCCGGAAACATCATTCGGATTACCGTCTTTTTGCCTATGACAAAAACAGAGAAACTCTCGCCGCCGCTCTGGAGAGCGGTATTATTGACGGAGTATGCGAAGAAAATGACAGCCGTTTCTTTTCCTGCGACTATCTTTTTCTCTGCACACCCGTTGAGTTTAATATAGAATATCTGAATAAAATAAAAGATTCCATTCAGGACAACTGCATCGTCACAGACGTTGGAAGCGTAAAGGGCATGATTCACGACAAAGTGGAATCCCTTCATCTCGGCAGGCATTTTATAGGAGGGCACCCTATGGCAGGCTCAGAAAAATCCGGTTTTTCTTCTTCTGACGACCTCCTTCTGGAAAATGCCTACTATATTATTACGCCGGGAGGAGAAGTGCCTTTGGAACGTCTTATGGATTTTACAGAGCTCATCACTTCACTGGGCGCCATTCCTATGGTTCTTACAAGTGAAGAACATGACTTTATTACTGCAGGTGTCAGTCATCTGCCCCACATTATCGCAGCCGCTCTTGTAAATCTTGTAAGCATTCTCGACAACGATGCAGAATATATGAAGACGATTGCCGCGGGAGGTTTTCGTGATATTACAAGAATCGCCTCTTCTTCTCCTGTCATGTGGCAGCAGATCTGCCTGGAAAACCAGGAAAATATTTCCAATGTGCTGGATGACTATATCCGTATGCTGATTCAGATACGATATTTTGTAGACAACAAAGATGCGGACAGCCTCTATCAGCTTTTCGCCTCCTCAAGAGATTATCGTGATTCCATTGATATAACAGACAACGGTCTGATTAAAAAAGCTTTTGTCCTTTATCTTGATATTGCTGATGAAGCCGGAGGAATCGCTACCATTGCCACAATTCTTGCAATGGATAAGATCAGCATCAAAAATATTGGCATTATCCACAACCGAGAATTTGAAGAAGGCGTTCTCAAAATCGAATTTTATGAGGAAGACGCTATGAGACGCGCCTCTGCCCTTCTTACCAAACGGAACTATACACTATATGAACGATAGGATAAAAATATGGATATTAAAAAACTGAAAAATTTAGAAGGAACCCTTTCTGTTCCGGGAGATAAATCAATTTCTCACCGTGCCGTAATGTTTGGTTCTCTCGCACAGGGTACTACAAAAATCAGCGGTTTTCTTGAAGGAGCAGACTGTCTTTCCACAATCCGCTGTTTCCGTAAAATGGGCATTTCTGTAGAACAAAACGGTTCTGATGTACTTGTTTACGGAAAAGGACTTCATGGACTTTCCGCACCGTCTGATGTTCTCGACACAGGAAACAGCGGTACAACAACACGATTAATTTCCGGAATTCTTGCAGGTCAAAACTTCTCCTCCATCCTTACAGGAGATGAGTCCATTCAGTCACGCCCTATGAACCGCATTATAACCCCTTTAAAAGAGATGGGCGCAGATATTACAAGTTTAAAGAATAATGGCTGCGCACCTCTTTCCATACAGGGAACACAGCTTTACGGTATCCACTATAACTCCCCCGTTGCATCTGCACAGGTAAAATCCTGTATTCTTCTTGCAGGAATGTATGCAGACGGAGAAACGAAAGTAACAGAACCTGTTCTTTCCAGAAATCATACGGAGATTATGCTGAATTATTTTGGAGCAGATGTACGCTCTTTCGGAACAACTGCCTGTATTTCTCCGGAACCTGTACTGACCGCAAGGGAAATCTCTGTTCCCGGAGACATTTCCTCTGCCGCTTATTTTATCGCCGCAGGGCTTCTCACTCCGAACAGTGAAATCCTTCTGAAAAACGTGGGAATCAATCCTACCAGAGACGGTATCCTTAAAGTATGCCGCCAGATGGGCGCAGACATTACGCTTTTAAATGAAAATCAGCAGGGCGAGCCCACTGCCGATCTTCTCATTCGCACAAGCAGCCTTCACGGTACAATCATAGAAGGAGAGATTATCCCAACTTTAATTGATGAGCTTCCTGTCATTGCTATAATGGCAGCTTTTGCACAAGGAAAAACCATTATCCGCGACGCTCAGGAACTGAAAGTAAAAGAATCTGACCGAATTGCCGTTATGTGTGAAAATCTGAAACGCATGGGCGCAGACGTCACACCAACTGAGGACGGTATGATTATAGACGGAGGCAAACCCCTTCACGGAGCATGCATTGACTCCCATCTTGACCACCGCATTGCCATGTCTTTTGCTGTGGCAGGCGCAATTTGTGACGGAGTTCTTTCTATAAGCGGCGGAGAATGTGTAAATATTTCCTATCCGGAATTTTATAAAGACCTCTATTCCCTGTCAAAATAGAGATTTTTATATTGGACTAATTTTATCCTTTTTATTTTGTGTAAAATATCGTATAATACTATTGAACTCATTACATACTAGAAATAGAAAGGAGCAGTTTTTATGAAAATTTTATTTTATGGTACTAAAAATTATGACGAACAGTTCTTCCAGAAGCTTCTGCCTTCTTTTCCAGGTATAGAAATCAAGTTTATCGAAGCAAATATCCATGTGGAAACGGCTGCTCTTGCAAAAGGCTATGATGCCATCTGTGCATTTGTAAATGCAGACCTTGGTACAGATGTCATTGAAGCGCTTCATCAGTGCGGCGTAAAACTGATTCTTATGCGATGTGCAGGATATAATAATGTAGATCTTGAAACAACAAAAAAATATGGCATTGCGGTGATGCGTGTGCCGGGATATTCCCCGGAAGCCGTAGCAGAGCACGCAATGGCGCTTGTGCTCACAGCAAATCGACATACTCATAAAGCATACATTAAATGCAGAGAAAATAACTTTGCCTTAAACGGTCTCATGGGTGTCAATCTTTATCAGAAAACGGCCGGTATTGTAGGTACTGGTAAAATCGGCCAGGCAATGGCGCGTATCTGTCACGGATTCGGCATGAATGTAATCGCTTATGACCGTTATCCAAATAACTCTCTTGATTTTGTAAAATATGTATCACTGAACGAGCTCCTCTCCTCCAGTGATTTAATCAGTCTCCACTGCCCTCTGACAGACGAGACAAAGCACCTTATCAACGAAGAATCCATATCGAAAATGAAAGATGGTGTTATTCTTGTAAACACTTCAAGAGGTGGGCTTATTAAGACAGATGATTTGATTGCTGGAATCCGCGACCATAAATTTTTTGCGGTTGGTCTTGACGTATACGAGGAAGAAACAGATTTTGTATATGAAGATATGTCTGAGCGCATTCTTCCAAGTTCTACTATCCAACGCCTTCTTTCCTTCCCGAATGTGACTATGACTTCTCATCAGGGATTCTTTACCGAAGAAGCACTTACAAATATTGCAGAGACAACTCTTGAAAATGCATCCGCATTTATGAATGGAGCAGAATTAAAAAATCAGGTACTCTCCTGAATATAGTACACAAAAACAACAATCCGGCAGAAACAACTCTGCCGGATTATTATTAATATACCTGTTCAAAGGTTTCCATATTGTCACCTGTATAGAAAATCTGTCCGTCATTTGTATAAATAACTTTCTCTTTTCCCCGTTCTCCAGGCTTTACATTCACGTCACACTCGTAAAAAACTCTTCCTTCTTCCTCAGGAAGCATTTTATCTGCATTGTTGTATTCATCTCCTCCGATATTTTTTCCCGGAGCCACCTCAGAAAGATTGTCCGCTCCATCACTCCATCCAAGATCGCGTGCTTCTTTCTTCGTTATATAATTTGATGGAAGATGCCCATATTCATGAATATAGAGAATAACCTCATCTTTATCTGTATAAGCGCCATCTCTCTCTGGTTTTGTTTCTACAGATTCTTCCTTTTCCGCTTTTTCCGAACCCTCATCCAAATCTACTTCCGGGTCATCTACAAGCATATCCTCGTCCATCACCTCGAACTGATCATCTCCCTGATTGCCTTCCTCAAGAGCCTGAAGTTCTTCCTCATCAAGTGGAACAAGATCCTCTGAAAAAACCTCTTCCTCTGACTCTTTTCCACAGCCTGCTGTTGTAAAAGCCAGCAGAACCATAAGACCTGCTGCCAAAATCCGTGTTTTTTTCATGTAAGCCTCCTTTATCTGCTCTCTTCGTTTAATTTTTTTCCGAGATTTTTTACTGCTTCTAAAATGTCTTCCCTTTCTCTTACAGGAACTTCATCTGTTTTATCTGCATATACCGTATCTAACACTTCACAGTTTAACTGGTTAAGAAGCATTTTGGAAGTACTCTCCGCTTTTTCTCTCGGTCCGATACTTCCTGCTGCAAGAAGAATCCCTCCTGTCTTTTTCTTTGGTACAGGGTCTTCTTTTCTTATATATCTTGCGCTGAAATATGTCTGCAAGCGACTTAAAACAGCAAGCAGCATTCCTGTAATTTCCTCAAAATACACAGGAGAGGCAAGAATAATGTGATCACATTCCTGGATATAATCAAAAATCTCCTGCATTCCATCTTTTATGGCACAGCCTTGGTTTTTAAAACACCATCTGCAGTCAATACAAGGGCGAACATCTGCATAATAAGCATCCAGAACTTTTACTTCTCCCTCCAGTTCTTCTTCTAAAGTGGTAATCATTGTCATGGTATCTCCTTTTTTCCTTGGAGAACCGTTTAATATCAGTGTTTTTTTCATCTTTTACTCTCCGTATTTTTCTCTTAAAAGTGCAATTTCCTCTGTCCAGCCCGCATCGTCATTTGGCGTTTCCAAAATAAACGGAATTCCTTTTAATGCGGGGTGACGGGTAACAGCAGAAAGCGCTTCCAGCCCAATCTCTCCCTCTCCGATTTTTGCATGTCGGTCCTTATGGCTTCCCAATCCGTTCATACTGTCGTTTAAGTGAATTGCCTTTAAATTTGAAAGACCGATTATGCGGTCAAACTCCTCTAAAACCTCGTCCAGGTGATTTACAATATCGTAGCCCGCATCCCACACATGACAAGTATCCAGACAAACTCCTAGCTTTTCTTTCTTTTCCACAAGATTTATAATTGCCCGGATTTCTTCAAAACGTCCCCCTACCTCAGAACCTTTTCCTGCCATCGTCTCCAAAAGAACAATCGTAGACTGTTCCTCCGTGAGAACATCATTTAAAATTTCCGCAATTTTTTGAATGCCGATTTCCACACCCTGTCCTACATGGCTTCCAGGGTGGAAATTATAATAGTTTCCAGGTGTAGCCTCCATGCGTTTCATATCGTCCGCCATGATTTCTCTTGCGAAATCCCGTAAATCTTCTTTTGCGGCACAGGCATTCATAGTGTACGGCGCATGAGCTACTATCTTACCAAAATGATTCTCCTCTGCAATTGCAAGAAATTTCTCCACATCTTTCAGATTCAGTTCCTTTGCCTTTCCGCCTCTTGGATTTCTTGTGAAAAATGCCAGGGTATTTCCTCCGTTTTTCACCATCTGACGCCCCATAGCCGCATATCCTTTAGAGGAAGATGCATGATTTCCAATATATAACATAAACTTAAATTCCTTTCTGCTTCATAGTTATTTTTTATTTTATCAAAAATAGTTTAACATGAAAAGAGATAGTTATTGACGAAATGTATAAAAATTCATATAATTTTAATAGATTTTAGAGGGAGGTTATAAATCTATTATGAAAGAACGCGAAAAGTTTTCTTCACGGCTTGGCTTTATTTTAATTTCTGCCGGCTGTGCAATCGGAATTGGAAATGTGTGGAGATTTCCGTACATTACCGGTCAATACGGAGGCGCCGCCTTTGTTCTGATTTATCTTGTATTCCTTTTAATTCTCGGACTGCCTATTATGGTAATGGAATTTTCTGTAGGCCGCGCCAGCCAGCGCTCCGCCGCAAAAAGTTTCCATATTCTGGAACCCAAGGGTACAAAATGGCATCTTTACAGCTATGGAGCTATGCTCGGCAACTATCTTCTCATGATGTTCTACACAACCGTAGGCGGCTGGATGCTCGCATATTTTGTTAAAACAGCAAAAGGAACCTTTACAGGACTAACTCCTTCTGCCGTAGAAGGTGTATTTAGCGATATGCTGGCAAATCCTGTGGAAATGACCATCTGGATGGTAATTACTACCGTTCTTGGTTTTGGCATCTGCAGTTTGGGATTTCAAAAAGGAGTGGAGCGCATCACAAAAATTATGATGGTATGTCTTCTCGGAATTATGATTCTCCTCTGCATTAAGAGCCTGACTCTTCCAAACGCATCAGAAGGTGTGAAGTTTTATCTTCTCCCTGATTTCGAGCGCCTGAAAGAAAACGGCCTCGCACAGGGAATTTACGCAGCTATGGGACAGGCTTTCTTCACTTTAAGCCTTGGCATTGGTGCACTTGCCATCTTTGGAAGCTATATAGGAAAGGACAGAAGCCTTACAGGAGAGGCAATCCAGATTGGGATTCTCGATACCTTTGTCGCACTGACAGCAGGCCTCATTATTTTTCCTGCCTGCTTCTCATTCGGAGTAGATCAGACACAGGGAGTAGGACTTGTTTTTGTCACACTTCCAAACGTATTTAACCAGATGGCCGGCGGACGCTTCTGGGGCGCTCTTTTCTTTATCTTTATGAGCTTTGCCGCACTATCCACCATCATTGCCGTATTCGAAAATATTTTGAATTTTTCTATGGAGCTCTGGAGCTGGAGCAGAAAAAAAGCGGTTCTCATAAACGGCGCCGCCATTCTTATTTTATCCATGCCCTGTATTCTCGGTTTTAATGTATGGAGTGGTTTTCAGCCCTTTGGTCCGGGAAGTACCATTCAGGATTTGGAGGATTTTATTATTTCCAATAATCTGCTTCCTCTGGGAAGTCTTGTATATCTCCTCTTCTGTGTCACACGATACGGCTGGAGCTGGAAAAACTTTGTGGCAGAAGCCGATACCGGAAATGGTCTCAAATTCCCGAAATGGGCAAGACCTTACCTTACTTTTGTACTTCCGCTGATTGTTCTCATTATTTTTGTTATGGGTTACTACGATAAATTCTTCAGCTGACCCTTTTAGAAAAAGGAGATTATTATGAACGATTCCCCACGAAAGAGAAATGCCCGTCCGGATACTGCCAGAAGAAACGCAGCTCTTCAAAAGAAAATGCGACAGCAGAAAATCCGGCGCCAGAAAGCACTTCTTATAGGAATAGGATTGCTTCTGCTCTTCCTTCTTTCCATGAGCACATCTGCCTGTATCACAAGAAACCGCAAAGCAAAAGAAGCTGCGGCACAGGCAGAACAGAAAAAAGCACAGGAAAAAGAAGCAAAGAAAGAAACAAAAAAAGCGTTTGACCCAGTTTCTCTCACAGTGAGTGTAGTGGGGGACTGTACCCTTGGCACAGATGAAGCCTTCGATTACAGCACCAGCTTAAATGCCTACTTTGACAATTACGGAAGTTCCTATTTCCTTCAAAATGTAAAACCGATTTTCTCTGCTGACGATCTGACGATTGCAAACCTTGAAGGAACACTTACAGAATCTGATGCAAGAGAAGATAAAACTTTTGCTTTTAAAGCGCCCGCCTCTTTTGCAAAAATTCTTACAGACGGAAATGTAGAGGCAGTCACCACCGCCAACAATCACAGCCACGACTATGGCGAACAGGGCTTTACAGACACTTTAAATGCCCTGGAAGCAGAAGGAATTACACATTTTGGTTATGACGAAACAGCCGTAATGAACATAAAAGGCATAAAGGTAGGACTTGTAGGTATTTATGAATTAAAAGATCATCTGGAACGTACTCAACAGGTAAAAGACAATATTGCCAAAGTAAAAGCGGAAGGCGCTCAGCTTGTTATTGTCATCTTCCATTGGGGCAACGAAAAAGAAGAAGTACCTGACAGCAATCAAATGACACTCGGACGTCTTGCCATTGATGAAGGGGCTGACCTTGTGTGCGGACATCATCCCCATGTCCTTCAGGGCATCGAAACATACAAAGGAAAAAATATTATATACAGTCTTGGAAACTTCTGCTTTGGAGGCAATAGTGCACCAAGCGATATGGATTCTATGATTTTCCAACAGACTTTTACAATTACAGAAAATGGTGTGCAGTCTGATAACGTAACAAACATTATCCCCTGCTCCATCTCTTCCGAATATGGATACAATAATTACCAGCCTACTCCTGCAGAAGGCGAGGAAGCCCAGAGAATCCGAAATAAAATCGAAGAACGAAGTGCTATGATTCCTGTAAAAGAATCATAATAAAAAGCCGGCAATGCGACTGATGCAGTTCCTGACAACCAGGAGATGTATCAGCCGCAGGTTTGCCGGCTCCTTTTTTACCTTTTCTTAAAGCTCCGCTATGCGGCTCACTCCCACATAAATTTCCTGTATTTTATACCAGGTGGGATAATCGGTAATTCCCGTCTGGGGAAGACCGAAAACTCCCTGAAATTCCCGCACTGCCTCTTTTGTGGCAGGTCCGTAAATACCGTCTGCAGTAATCGTAGGTAGCGCCGGATACGCTTCTGCAATTACATTTAACTGCTCCTGAATCTGGCGTACCTTATTTCCGGATGAACCGATATTCAAATCATAGCCCGGCCAGGAAGACGGAATACCCGAAATTTCCTCAGCCACATTAATATACATATCATTTCCATAAAAACTCCGTATGATTTCGATTGCAGAATATCCCCTGTCTCCAAGCTCTTTACTGCCCCACTGCGTCATCCATCCTCTATCCCTACATTTAACCCTGTTCCCATCACAATACTGGGTTAAAATAGGCTGACGCACATTTGGTCTTGAAAGATAATTCTCAAACAACTCATCTACAATCCTGTCTATGGTATCAAATATATTTCGGCCCCGTATCCACTTGTGGTCGTATGCAGTGGAAGAGGTTATAGTAAAATCATACCCCTTATTTCGGTACCACTCCGTATAAACCCTGTTTAGAGTAAAAGACATAATCGCCAGTACATTGGCACGTATGGTATCATCCGGCCAGGTAGCGTAAATCTCACTGCTTGCCACATTTTTAATATAATCTCTGTACCGCACATAAAAATTCCGGGCACTGTTATCTCCCACAGGACCATCATGTACAACTATAAACTCTGGAATTACAACACGGCTCAATACAATCTCGCCTGATTCATTAATTGGCTTAATTTCTGCTTCTTCCATCTTTGGAGGATATTCTCCAAACAAGGTATGCGGACCTATTACAATGCGATTGTACCCCAGTCCTGTCTTTTTTCTTGGATCTATCTGAATTGCCTGTTTTGCGAGAACATCAGGAAGCACCTCTGTTCCCGACGTCTCTCCATTTTCAAAGCCCTCCGCTTCTACCTGTACAGTATATTCCGCATAGGGCTGTTCTTCCACAGGTTCCATGCTGTACTCAAGAGGCGGTGTTTTCATATCAAGAACCGGTGTTTTTCCGGATTCATCTGTACGAAGCTCTTCTACCGTACTTTCCGGATCACCGGAATAGGAAATCCTCACCACCGCATTTTCAACAGGCCTGCCGTTCTCTCTGTTTACCACCGTAATCTGAAGCTGGCCTTTATCTACATTTTCCTGCTGCATACGCATTTTTGACTGATACATACAAAGCTCCTGAAATGCTCTCATATCATTTTATGCGGACAAAAAAATTTCAGCACAGTTATGACACATCTGCTGCGTCATTTCTTTAACAGTGATCGTACTCACCTGAATTTTTCTTGCATTTTTTTACAAAAACATTTAAAATAAGGATCATAAAGAACATATATTCTATTAATTACGGAGGTACTGCTGATGAAGCCTGTTCTCTATATTCCCATAATCTGTATTTTTTTATTTATCCTGCTTTTTATCCTGTACCGCAGAAAAAACTACTATCCTTATGCAGCCCGACATCTGCTGACAAAAAGAGAATACCGTTTTTATCTTCTTTTAAAAGAAGTTGCAGATGAGTACCACTATATTATATGTCCCAAGGTTGGAGTAAAAGATTTACTGGCTGTGACAGATAAAAAGCAGTATATGAAATATTTTCATAAAATTGCACAGAAGCATGTGGATTTCGTAATCTGCGACAAAGATTTGTACGTGCTTTTTGCTATCGAATTAGACGACAGCACCCATGAAACAAAAGACGCCAAAAAGCGCGACCATTTAAAGGACAAAGCATTTGCTGCCGCCGGAATTCCCTTAAAAAGAATTACAGACATTGACAAAAAGCAGATTCGCAAACTGTTTCGCTGAAAATACCTATAACATAAGAACAAAATTTTCTGTAACACAAAAGAGACATCAAAGAATCAATTTCGATTCCTCATGTCTCTTTTATTCTCTCATTTTCAGAATATTAATTCCAGGTATTTTGTCGGATCATCAGAATATCTTCAAAATATCATTATACAGTACCACAACCATAAGAACCATCAAAAGCATAAGTCCTGCAAAATGTATCGCGCCCTCTATCTGACGATTTACCGGTTTTTTACGTACGGCTTCCACAAGCAGGAACACAAGGCGTCCTCCATCGAGAGCGGGGAGAGGAAGAAGGTTCATAACGCCAAGGTTCGCCGAAAGAAGAACTGCCATATTCAGCATATTCATCCATACCATCAGCGTCCCCTCACTTTTACTTGCCTCATACGTATCACCAATGGCATCTACCACACCTACCGGACCACTTAAATCCTTCACACCAAGACTTCCTGTCACAAGCTCCTTCAAGCTTAATATAGTAGTGCGGACCATATATTTCATTTCCATAAATCCATATTTTATTACATCAAATCCAGTTGCCTTTTCAGCCCATACATTATATACAAAACCAAGATTCGGAGTTCTGTACTCTTTCGGCGTAATTTTTGCCTCGTATTCCAAACCATTCCTGGAGTACGTAATTGTCACCTCTTCATTTGTAAGCGGATTTTCTTTGATATATTTTTCATAAGCCGCTCCATCCGGAATTTTCACTCCGTTGATAGAGGTAATCACATCACCCGGCTGTACGCCTGCATTTTCAAGCGGCATACCCGGTATCAGAGATTCCACTTCCATAGATTCTGTATTCTTCCGGTTCAGTCCCAGAAGATACCTTATATCTACATCTGGCATAAAAGAAAGTGCAATTTCTTTTCCGTCACGCTCCACTGTTAAATGTACCGGCTCCTCCTGAAGAGGATTCAGATAAGAATAGACATGTATATCTTTTCCAAGATCAATGTGGTATCCCTGATAATCGGTAATCACATCTCCTTCTTTTAAGCCTGCCTCTGCCGCATTGGAACCTTCTGCCACAGTGAGTACCTTTGCCGGATCATATCCTACTGCCCCCACAATAATAACAGCAAGAATAAAAGCAAGAATAAAATTAAAAATCGGACCTGCTGCCACTACAGAAATCCTGCTCCACACAGATGCAGAATTAAAAGTTCCCGGACTGTCATCCTCCATATCCTCTCCAGCCATTGCACAGGAACCCCCAATAGGAAACAACTTTAATGAGTATCTTGTGCCGTTTTTTACAGTACTTAAAAGTCTTGGACCCATTCCCAGGGAAAATTCGATTACCTCTATCTTATTTTTCTTTGCAAGAAGAAAATGTCCAAGTTCATGTATCAAAATCACCGCGCTGAATATTACAACTGCTATGATTATTTTCAATTTACCACCTGCTTTCAATCCATTGATAAGTCTCTTTTTCTGCTGCCAGGATTTCCTCCAGGTCAGGGTTTTCTACTATTTTATGTCTTTCCATAGACTGCCCGATAATTTCATAAATATCCAGAAAACCTATTTTTTTCTGTAAAAACTTATGTACTGCCAGTTCATTTGCCGCATTAAATACCGTCGGCATCGTTCCTCCGACACGGGACGCCTCCATTGCCATAGGAAGCCCACGGAAAGTTTCCATGTCCGGCTTCTCAAATGTAATCTCCCGAAGTTTCCAGAAATCAAGCCGCTCTCCATCCAGGTATCTTCTCTGAGGATAATAGAGGGCATACTGGATCGGAAGACGCATATCCGGTGTTCCAAGCTGTGCCATTACCGCCCCATCCTGAAACTCTACCATAGAATGAATAATACTCTGCGGCTGTACCACAACCTGAATGTCGGAAAGCTCCATACCAAAGAGCCATTTGGCTTCCATTACTTCCAGTCCCTTATTCACAAGGGTAGCAGAATCTACCGTGATTTTCTGTCCCATTACCCAGTTTGGATGCTTTAAAGTATCTTCCAGCGTAACATGATGCAATTCTTCTTTTGTTCTTCCACGGAAAGGACCGCCGGAAGCTGTAATTAAAAGCTTTTTGATTTCCTTCTTTTCTTCTCCATGTATTGCCTGGAAAATAGCACTGTGCTCGCTGTCAACAGGAAGGATTTTTACTCCGTATTCTTCTGCCATAGGCATAATCAAGTGTCCCGCTGTCACAAGCGTTTCTTTATTTGCAAGAGCAATGTCTTTTCCTGCACGGATTGCTTCAATCGTAGGGCGGATTCCAATCATTCCTACAATAGCAGTCACAAGAATTTCTGTCTCCGGCATTGCAGAAAGAGCGAGAAGACCGTCCATACCGGAAACTACTTTTGTCTCTGTATCTGAAATACGGCTTTTCAACTCCTTTGCAGCTTCTTCGTCCCAAACGGCAACAAGCTTCGGAGAAAACTCCCTTACCTGTTCTTCCAGCATTTTGATATTTCTTCCAGCACTGATTCCAAGAACCTGTATATCCCCGTTTTTACGGACTACATCAAGTGTCTGTGTTCCAATGGAGCCAGTAGAACCTAAAATTGCAATTTTTTTCATCATAAGCCCCCTTTATTAAATTCCGAGCACCAGCTTTGAAAGGAAATATATGACAGGCGCTGTAAAAATCACGCTGTCAAAACGATCCAGAATTCCGCCATGTCCCGGTATCAGAGTTCCATAATCCTTAATCTCCTGGTTTCTTTTAATTGCAGAAGCAGCCAGATCTCCCACCATAGAAATAAGAGCTCCCGCCGCGCAGATTACTGCATATTCCATCAGGGGTCCTTTTGTTGCCGCCGCATATGCCACTCCTAAAAGCGCTGCACCAAGAACACCTCCAACAGCTCCCTCCACTGATTTTTTTGGACTCAATACAGGCGCCATCTTGTGTTTTCCTATCAGCATTCCCACACAGTATGCACAGGTATCACACCCCCAAGAACAAAGGAAAATCAGCCATACAAGGAATTTCCCATCCGGCAGGTTTCTTGTAAGATAAATGAAGGACAGCATTACCGCCACATAAATCACACCGAAAAATGTCGCCATAATCTGCTCTGCATGATATTTTGGATACGTAAACACATACACAAACATAATTAAAATCAGGGAGCAAATCACTGCCATCATTCCGTATTTTTCAAATCCAAGAAGAAGCGCTCCATAATAAAGAGTAGCTCCGATATAACCTGCTACAGCAAGAATATTGGCCTTCCCCTCCTGTACCTTCATTGCGCGAAACAGTTCGCGTATTCCAATCAGTGACACTGCCAGAAGAGTAAAAAACAGGATGTATCCTCCGCTTATAATTGTAAAAAGTGCAATGATAACCAGCATGATCCCACTTAATAATCTGGTTTTAAACATCTTTATTCCTCCTTTACTCCTCCGTATCTTCTGTCTCTTGCATTATATTTCTCAATGGCACGGATTAATTCCTCTCTGTTGAAATCCGGCCAGGCAACATCTGTAAAGTAAAATTCCGTATATGCAAGCTGCCACAAAAGAAAATTAGAAAGGCGAAGCTCGCCGCTTGTTCGAATCATAAGATCCGGATCCGGGATTCCCGCTGTATCAAGATAGCTTTCCACCATTTCTTCATCTACATCTTCCGGCTTTATTTTTCCTTCGGCAGCGTCCTTGGCAAGACGGCGCATTCCTCTCGCAATTTCATCACGACTTCCGTAATTTAATGCAATCTGGAAATGAAGATCATCATATTTTTTTGAGAACTCCTCAAGATATGCGATCCGTTCCTGAATATCTGTATCAAAAGCAGTTACATCTCCGATTACGCGGACCCGCATTTTATTTTTTTCTGCAATCTTAATACACTTTTTCAGGTAGTTTCGAAACAGCTTCATAAGGCCTTCCACTTCTTCTCTGGAACGCTTCCAGTTTTCTGTGGAAAAAGCATAAACCGTAAGATATTTTACGCCGAGCTCTTTCATATCATCGCAGATGGTTTCCAGATTTGCGCAGCCTTTCACATGACCGTAGCTCCTTGGCATTCCCTTTTTCTTGGCCCAGCGCCCGTTTCCATCGAGAATGATTGCGATATGATTCGGTACGTTCATTCCTCTTCCTCCATTTCTGTCTGTATCCGTTTTTTAATTCCCGCATAGGGAAAGAGAGCTTCCAAAAGAAAGCTCTCTTTCTTACTCTTTTTATACAGTCAGAATTTCTTTTGATTTATTTTCTACTGCCGCATCAATGTCCTTCACAAATTTATCTGTGAGCTTCTGAACCTTTTCTTCCAGCTCTTTGATTTCATCTTCAGATACATCTTCTTTTGCCAGTTTTTTGAAAGCATCGTTGGCATCACGACGGATATTGCGGACTGCAACCTTTGCGCCCTCACCTTTTTTCTTAACATCTTTTACAAGCTCTTTACGGCGCTCTTCTGTAAGCTCCGGGAAAATAAGACGGATTACTTTTCCGTCGTTGCTCGGGTTTAATCCCAGGTCAGAAACAAGAATTGCTTTTTCAATACTTTTAATAAGGCTTGCTTCCCACGGCTGAATCTGGATCATACGTGCTTCCGGAACTGTAATGTTTGCCACCTGCTGAAGCGGTGTAGAAGCCCCGTAATATTCTACTGTAAGCTTGTCGAGAATATGTGGATTTGCTCTTCCTGCACGGATTGTAGTAAGCTCTGTCTCAAATCCCACCAGTGTTTTTTTCATTTTGTCTTCATATTTCTGAATTCTTTCGTCCATTATTCTGTCTCCCTCTTTCATTCTTTCCTTATTTTAGATTTTATTTATCCTGCACGGTCACCTTTGTGCCGGAGAATTTTCCGTGAACTGCATTTACAATACTGTTGTCTTCATCTAATCCAAATACAAGCATCGGCATTTTCTGTTCCAGACACATGATAGATGCAGTAAGATCCATCGCAGCCAGCTTCTTTTCCACTACTTCTTCGATAGAAATCTCATCATATTTTACTGCTTTCGGATTTACCTTCGGATCGCTGTCGTAAATTCCATCTACTGCCTTTGCAAGGAGGATTGCTTCCGCCTCGATCTCAACTGCACGAAGAACAGTAGCTGTATCTGTTGAAAAATAAGGGTGTCCTGTACCGCCTGCAAAAAACACCACCTTGCCTGCGGCAAAGCTTTCTTCTACTGCGTCTTTGGAATAAAGCGTTGTAAAGCCTCCGCATACAAAAGGGGTAAATATCTCTGTTTTTAATCCGAGATAACGACAGATATCTGAAACATAAATACAGTTCATAATCGTGGCAAGCATTCCTATCTGGTCTGCCTTATTTCTGTTGATTGTCTCGCTTGTACGGCCTCTCCAGTAATTTCCACCACCGATTACAATTCCCACTTCCATGCCTTCTTCAACAATCGTACGAATCTGTTTCGAAACTGCAATGACGGTTGCCTCGTCAAAACCGGTTTTCTTTTCTCCTGCAAGTGCCTCACCGCTTAACTTTAATAATACTCGTTTCATCCTTTTTACCTCTGTTTCTTTTTCATGCTTTTTAAGCTGCTTCTATTTTACCATATTGCAGCTACAATTTCATTACCATTTTCATCAACTGTAGTAGAAACTGTAAAGGTATCGTAGTGATGATACCCCGTTTTTCCTGTTCCCGGATCTTCTTCATAATCACTGCTTGCCGGACTTCCCATTGCCCCGATCAAGGAATCCAGAGATTGTCCGATATATTGTGAAGCCTGCTCTGCCCCGGGGTCGGGTTCTGGATCTTCCGGTTCCTCAGGATCCGGCGCCACAGTCGGTTCCGGTGTGTCGGTCGGCTCTTCCGGTGTATCAGTAACTTCCGGATTCTCCGTTGGTTCTGGTGTCGGAGTTGTCTCATCTTCTGTTTCTTCGTCTTCTTCCGAATCCTCTCCGTCTATTCCAAGACGTTCTTTTACATCTTTTAAAGTAGAGACAAGCTTTGTTCCTGTTGTTGTAAGATATTTTGCATAAGGAATGCCATCCTCACCGCTTCCATCCATGCAGAGTGTAATCTGTTTTATAGAAGAAAGCGGAAGATCGCGGAAGAAACATTCATTTTTTTCTTCGTCTGTAAAAGAAATTCGAATATCAAAGGAAGTGATTGTATTCCCATCTCCGTCCTTCTGATTTTTTTCATAATAATAAAGCGCTTTATCTCCATTTTTCAGAGTAAATTTCCCCTGGACAAGTTCATTGCCCCAGGAATCTTCTCCATCCTCATCATACGCTTCCTCTTCCGGCACATTTGGTCGGATATATATAGAAGAAATCTCGTCTCCCATATTATTAATAAGAACAAGACTTCCTGAAGTTTCTGTCTTTGTTCCTATTATATTTTTTATCTTTGCATTTTCATCTTCCGTTTTCTGCATATCTACGAGACCGCCGTCTGCTTTTGGAGTTGGAGTTACAGTTACTTCTGCTTTCTGTACCGGTTCCTCCTTTTTCTTTCCGCAGCCTGCTGCCAGAACCGCTGCAGCCAGAAGTCCCACAAGTATCAAATATCTTTTTTTCATTTATAACGCCTCCCATAAAATGGAATCCTGTATTTCACTTTTATCCTGTTCATTATTACAGAGTATCCCATTCTTGTCAACCAAAGGCAGATGAATTTTATAGATTTTTCACACTATCCCTTTCTAAGATGTCTTTTTTGCAAGTGCTGCAATGATATTCACACACCCTTCCATTCCAAGAGTAGAAGTATTCAGACAAATATCATAATTTTCTTTTTTATCCCACTCTTTTCCTGTATGGAAGTAATAATCATCACGTCTCTGACGATCTGTCCTCGCAATGTGCTCTGCCGCCTCTTCTCGAGAAACTCCTTCTATCTGGCTCACTCGCTCAATACGTTCTTCCATATCAGAAGCATAAATAAATACTCTCAGCACATTATTTTCATCTTTTAATACCTCATTGGCACAACACCCCACAAAAATGCAGGGCGCTTCTTTTTCCAAACGTCGGATTGCCTCCACCTGCGCTTGATAAACCCTGTAAGGAAGCATAATTCTGTCCTCATCTGCCCAGTTGTTTGCAATCAGCGAGATCCCATAAAGAAGGCTGATGCTTTTCTGCTCATCAAATCCCTCCGGAAAATCCGGATTAATTCCATAGCGCTCCCCTGCTACCATAAGAAGATTGCTGTCATAGCAGGAAATTCCCAACTTCTCAGAAAGCATAAATGCAACTCTTCGTCCACCGCTTCCGTATTCCCGGTTAATAGTCACAATTTTCATGTATATCGCCCCTTTCATCGGATTTATCGTACGTTTTTTAATTATTAATGTATATTATATAAATTTTCTGTGCTTTTTTCAATCATTAAAATCCATTTTTTTGCCGTTCTTTACGCATTTTTCTTCTCTGAATCCCAGCCTCATATCTTGCTTTTTCCGCCTCTGTCTTTACAAGAAGCCCGGGAACCTGCAAAGGACGCTCTTTTTCATCCATTGCCACCATCACAAGAAACGCCCTGTTTACAGAATAACAAAGACCATCAGAATGTTCCACATACGTATCTACCTCCACCTCCATAGAAGTATTTCCCACATACGTTATATACCCCACAAGCACAAGAAGTTCTCCCTCACGTGTGGGCTGTTTAAACTGCAGATTATCAATGGCTGCTGTTGTCACTCTTTTGGTCCCTGCATGGCGCATGGCAACTACACTTGCTACCTCGTCAATCCACTGCATCAGCATCCCTCCGAAAAGGCGCCCTCCTGCATTTAAATGCGGCTGCATCACAAGATGAACTTGTTCTGTTCTGGAATCTTCCACGGAAAGCATTTTTCTATTCATTTTTTCTCCCTATAAAAGCCATGAAAGACGGCTTCCTTTCTTTGTTTTTTTCACAATAATTTTCGGTTCAATCTGTTCCTTTAATTCTGTCACGTGGGAAATAATCCCAATCAGTCGGTTTTCTCCTGCCAGGTCATAAAGAACGCGAATTGCCTGTTCTCTGGAATTTTCATCAAGAGAACCGAAGCCCTCATCTATAAAAAGTGTGTCAAGCCGTACAGCACCGACGCTGTCTCCTATGGTGTCTGCAAGACCAAGCGCCATAGAAAGTGCCGCCATAAAAGACTCTCCTCCGGAAAGGGTTTTTACATCGCGCTCGCTTTCTGTCACAAGACTGTATACATTCAGATCAAGACCAACCTTTCCTCTGTTTCCCAAATTTTCCAGATTTCTGCATTTTAAAATAAACTGTCCTGCAGTCATCTGAATGAGTCTCTGGTTTGCCTTCGCGATAATCTTCTGAAAATACTGTCTCTGAATATAGGACTCAAAATCAATCTTTGCTGTTCCCGCAAGAGAACCGCAGGCAGTCTGACTTAAATGATGAAGCAATTCATAAGCTTTCTTTAAGCTCACATACTCTTTTTCGTATTTTTTTAATACTTGTTCTGTCCGCTCATTTGAAATTCTCTCCCCTGAGACTTCCTGCCATCGGATTTCCAAAATACTTCTCTCTGTTTTCAAACGCTCCAGCTCTATTTCTGCTGCTGCGAGAATCTTTTCCGGCCTCTCTTCCTGATTTTCCCATTTTTCCAAAAGAGCACTCTCCTGCTGAAAACCTGCTTTTAATTCTCCCTGCACCTGCTCTGCTTTTCGAATAAAAAGTTCCAGTCTCTTTCTTGCATCTTTTAGCCTATTGCTATGATGCCTGCATTCTTCTGTAAGATTTTTTATCTTTTCTTCCCCGATTTTTTTTCTTTCCGCATATTCCTGCCTTAAAATTTTCACCTGATTTTTTGCTTCGTCCATAGCAGAAGATGCCTGTTTTCTCCACACTTCCTCTCCCGGTTGAAATCCTTCTCCAAACAAACGGCTTCCTTCCTGTCTGAGACTTCCAAGACTTTCTTTATATTTCTGGGCACTTTCCTGAAAAAGTTTCTGCGCATTCTCTCTCTCTTTTTCTGCCCGTTCCCTGAGCAGCTTCGCTCTTTGTACCTGATTCTGTTCCGGAGCTTTCTGCGAAGCTTTTGCCTTATTAGGGTGTACTCTGCTGCCGCATACGGGACATGGCTCTCCCTCACATAATTTCCCTGCCAGGATTCCTGCCTGTTCTCTGAAAAAAGCCTCATAAAGTTCTTCATAAAGCTGTACTTTTTCTTTATAATTTCTGTTCGCCTGTTCCCACTTCTCCCCAAGGAGACGGTTCTCCTTCATACTTTCGATGGTACTCGCCCACATAGATTTCAAATCTTCGATTTCCTGAAGGCGGAGAAGACATTTTTCCTCCTCCTGCACAAAAGCTTCTTTTTCTTTCTGTACTATGTTCCGTAAATCCTGAAGAGACTCTGTCTTTTCTTTTTCTTCTTTTTCCAGACGCTCTGTTTCTTCTTTTAAGGACTGCTCTGATGAAAGATTTTCTGAAAGCCATTTTTTATATTCTGAAATCCGCTGTCGAAGCTCCAGAAGACTTCCTGCCTGTTCCTTTTGCTTCCCCCACTGTTCCTGCCTTTTTCTTACTTTTTCCAGCTCCTCAAAGGTCTTGGTTTCTCTTTTTTTATTCTCTTTTAAAATTTCAGCAAGAAGGGGCAGCACCTGTTCCATATTTTCCTTTTCTATGGCAGCTTTCAATTCTTCTTCCCGCTCCCATCCATCAAAAATAAGGATTCGGCTCATCTGTTCTTTTACCGCCTGCTCTTTTTCCTTTAAAAAGACATAGCTTTTCTTCTCCCGGCGTCTCAGCTCCTCCTGAAAATCTCCGTAAATCCCCGTATCAAAAATTTTAGAAAAGATTTCTTTTCTCTCCTCCGATTTTGCATGAAGCAACTTTAAAAAGTCTCCCTGCGCAATCATTGCCACCTGCATAAACTGTCTCGCGTCCAGTCCTGTAATCTCCTGTATTTTACTGTTTGTCTCTTTTTTATTTCCCCGGAAAACCGTGCCATCCGGAAGAAACAGCTCCACAGAAGCCTTTTCCTGCGTTTTTTTGGAATTTCCCTCTTTATCCTTTCGAAGACTTTCCCTTTCGTAATCCGGATTTCTAACAATCCGGTACTCTTCTCCTCTGCTGGAAAATGTAAAATCTACAAAAGTGGGTGTTCGAAGATCCGCATAAGCGCTGCGCATCATATTTCCGTCCCGCACACCTCCACTTGTCCTGTCGTAAAGTGCATATACGATGGCGTCAAAAATTGTTGTTTTCCCTGCTCCTGTATCTCCTGTCACAAGAAAAATACCTCTGTCCATTTTTCCAAAATCAAGGGTTTCCTCTCCTGCGTAAGAACCAAAAGCTGACATTACCAATCTGACAGGTCTCATATTCTATCCTCCTGTACCTTTTCCAGAATTTCTCTTACAAGCTGCCGCTCTTCCTCCGTCATGGAAATACCATGTATTTCCTCATAAAAATTCTCAAAAAGCACACACGGCTCTGCCTGCTCTGCCTCTTTTAAAAAGCCGGAAATCTCCCTCTTTGTTCTTGTATTTTCCACTTTAAGTTCCAAAATATTAGGAAATACTTTTTCAAGCTGTTCCCGCGGCTGATAAGGCATCTTCTCATCTGTAAGCGTCAGGCTCACGTAATCCTCTCTACCAAGTCTTATAAGCTCCTCAAATCTTCCCTTTAACTGCTGCACATCCCGCATAGGTTGAAGGGGCAGCGTTTCTATCTTTACGTCTTCTCCCTTTTTTCCAAGTGTGACTGCTGTGAGAGTTTTTGTATCTCCACTTTCTCCTGCCGAGTATTTCAAAGGCGTCCCACAGTATCGAAAACGCTCTTCTCCCACAGATTGTGCCTTATGGATATGCCCCATTGCCACATAATCAAAATTCTGTACAGCCGAAACATCTACATTTCCGGCACCTCCCACATAAACAGTTTCAGAATCGCTCCGCAAAGGTTCTTTTCCGGAAGCAGTAAAAAACTGATGGGTCACAAGGACGTTCCGTACAGACAAATCCATCTCCTCTCTTTCCAGAAGCATTTTTACAGCCTCTGTATAAGAAAGGTTCTCTTTTTCCGGAAAAATCCCCCTCACATAAGACGGCTTTAAAAAGGGAAGTAGCCAGAAACATACTTCTCCCTCTTCATCACATAAAACAACCTTTTTTATACGGTCAGTTTCTTTTACAGGCGGCAGTCCCGCAATGTAAAGCCCCTGTTTTTCCAGAAGGCTTCCTGCAAATTCCAGACGTTCCGGTGAATCATGATTTCCACTGATCACAAATATTTTCAGGGAAAGCTCCGATAAATTTCTGATGAACTCATCAAAAACAGCCACTGCCTCAGCAGAAGGAACACTTTTATCATACACGTCCCCTGCAATGACAATGGCCTGCGGTTTTTCTTTTTCTGCATATTGTATAATCTCGTTTAAAACAGCTTTCTGCTCTTCCTTCAGAGAATAAAGGTGAAGCTGTTTTCCAATATGTAAATCGGACAAATGAAAAAATTTCATTTTCTTCCTCCTTATTTATCAGGGCAGGCGATAAACACCCGCCCTGCCTTTTTAATAAAGATTCTTAACCTTAAAGTCTCTCTCTGCCTCTCTTCTCTGGTCTTTTTTTGCAATATCCTGGCGTTTATCGTAAAGCTTTTTACCGCGTGCCATTCCGATTTCCATCTTCACCAGGCTGTCCTTAAAATATACCTTTAGCGGAACAAGAGTAAGACCTTTTTCCTTAAGTTTTGCTTCAATTTTATTAATCTCGTATCTGTGAAGAAGAAGCTTTCTTACACGAAGCGGGTCCTTATTAAAAATATTTCCCTTTTCATAAGGACTGATGTTCATGCCATAAACAAAAACCTCTCCATGCTCCACACGGATAAATCCTTCTTTAATGCTGCATTTTCCCATGCGGAGAGATTTGACCTCTGTACCTGCCAGAGCAATTCCCGCCTCATACGTATCTTCTATAAAATAATCGTGAAATGCCTTTTTGTTGTTGGCAATTAATTTAATCCCCTTCTGCTTTGCCATAATATCCTCCCTGTTGGACTATTGTTCCTCCGACAGAACAAAATCTACTGTTTTCAGCATTTTATCAGCATCTGCCACACGGACGCGCACCTTCTGCCCCAGACGATACACTTTTTGTGTCATATCTCCCCGAAGTTCATAAGCATCCTGGTCAAAGGTATAATAATCGTCCCGCAATGTATTTACATGGACAAGCCCCTCTACTGTATTCGGAAGCTCCACATACATGCCCCAACCTGTGACTCCGGAAATAATTCCCTCAAACTCTTCCCCAAGATGGTAAGACATATACTCTGCTTTTTTCAGCTTATCGGACTCTCTTTCCGCCTCCTCTGCCCTTCTCTCGCACACACTGGACTGACGTGCCACCTCGTCTAAGATTTCTCTATACCGTTCTGTCCGTCCTTCTCTCTCAAGACGTCCTCTTAAATTATCTTTAATAATGCGATGAATCTGAAGATCCGGGTATCTTCGAATAGGAGAAGTGAAATGGCAGTAATATTTTGCTGCGAGGCCAAAATGTCCGCTGCATTCTGTTGTATACTTCGCCTGTTTCATAGTTCTTAAGGTGAGCCTGGAAATCTGCGCTTCATTGGGAAGTCCCTCTATTTTCTCAAGAATTTTCTGAATCTCTTTTGGAGAAATCTCTTCCTTTGCTTTCTGTACAAAAACGCCCTGATTGTGAAGAAGCATCAAAAGACTCTCCACCTTTTCCGGATCTGGATTTTCATGGGTACGGTAAACAAAGGGAAGGTCTTCTTTACAGTATTCTTTTGCCACTGTCTCATTCGCCATAAGCATAAAGTCTTCGATAATTCTTGTTGCCACATTTGACTCATATGGCTGTACGTCAATAGCTTTTCCTGCCTCGTTCAAAATAATCTTACTTTCCGGAAATTCAAAATCAATAGAACCTCTGTGATGGCGGCTTTCTCTTATAATTGCAGAAAGTTCCTTCATCTGGAAAAACATGGGCACAAAGTCCGCATACCGCTTTTCTGCTTCCTCATCTTCCTGTTCCAGAATATTTTTTACAGTTGTGTAGCTCATACGTCTGTCTACACAGATAACCGTCTCCGCAATTTTATGAGATACCACCTTGCCCTTTTCATCTATGTCCATAAGGCAGCTCAGCGCAAGACGGTCTTCTCCCTGGTTCAGAGAACAGATTCCATTAGAAAGCTCTACCGGAAGCATGGGAATTACTCTGTCTGCAAGGTATACACTTGTCCCTCTTTTTAAGGCCTCCTTGTCAAGGGCGCTTCCTCCCTGAACATAATTGCTTACGTCGGCTATATGGACGCCCAGATGATAAATCCCATCTTCTTTTGTGAGAGAAACCGCATCGTCAAGATCTTTCGCATCTTCTCCGTCTATCGTGACCATCTGTACGTTTCGAAGATCAAGTCTTCCATCCATATCCGCCGGAAGAACGTGGTCTGAAACACGACGGGCCTGATTTTTTACTCTTTCCGGAAATTCATCCGGAATTCCAAAGCTTTTTACAATGGCAAGAATATCTGTTCCAGGAGCTCGGCTGCTGCCCAGAATCTCTGTAATTTTCCCTTCAGGGCTTTTGTTTCCGGAACCGTAATCTGTAATTTCCGCAATGACTTTATCTCCGTCTTTTACTCCATTGGAATCTTTTTTAGAAATAAACACATCTTTTGAAAACTTGGGGTTATCACAAAGCACAAAGCCGAAATCCCGATTGCTCTGGTACGTACCCACAATCTGCGGCATTCCTCTTTCCAGAACCTGTACGACTGTCCCTTCTTTTCGTTTTCCTTCTTTTTGTTTCTCTTCTACAATAATACGTACCTTGTCCTGATGGAGCGCAGTTCCCGTTTTTTCTTCTGGAATAAAAATATCTTCCTCCTGATCCGGGATTTCCACAAAACCAAATCCCTTAGGGTGTCCAATAAAGGTTCCCTCCAAAGCAGCGGCTTCGTCGTACTTTATTCTGTCCGCTTCCCGACCTTTCTTCCTTCCTGTCAATTTTTCCTTTTTCTGCTTTTCTCTTTTCTTTTTCTCAGCTTTTTTTCCAGACCTAGATACTTTTTCATATCTTCCCTTTTTATCAAGAGAAATCTTTCCCTCTTCCAAAAGAGAGTCCATCACCTCATACAGTTCCTTTTTCTGTCCCTTATCCAGTCTTAAAAGAGAAGCAATCTCCCGAAGGCGCATCGGCTGGTATATTGGGTCTTTTAAAAGCTCCATTATAAATTTTTTCTTTTTTTCAAGTTCTTTTTTTTTCACATTTTCTCCTTTATTAAACAAAGAAACACCCTTGTCACATAAACAAGAGTGCTTCCGTTTTCGTTCCTAGAAATTCATGTTTAAAACGATTGACAATACAAAGAACAAAACTGCCATAACAGTTGTTGCCTTTACGAGACCGCCCTCCATAGAGCGCCCTTTGTTCTTACCCCAGTAAGAATCTGCTGCGCCTGCGATAGCGCCAAGACCCTGAGATTTGCCTTCCTGAAGCAGTACCACAACTGTCAGAGCAATACAATCTATTACAAAAATTACGGTCAGAACAATCTTTAAAATTTCCACGCGGTTACACCTCCTAATCAACTAGAAGATATTTTACCATAGGAAATCCCGGATTTCAACTGTTTTTGCCAGTTTTTTAAGATTCGAAAGATTCTTCTGTCTCTTTTATACTATCAAACGGATTTTCATACCTGGAAAGGGCTCCAAGATATTCGTCAATCCGAAGCAACTGATTATATTTTGCATTTCTGTCAGACCGACAGGGAGCACCTGTTTTAATCTGCCCTGCGCCTGTAGCTACTGCCAGATCTGCAATAAACGAATCTTCCGTCTCCCCGGAGCGATGGGAAATTACTGCTTTATATCCTGCCTGCTGCGCCATTTCCACAGCTTCCAGAGCTTCTGTAAGCGTTCCTATCTGATTTACCTTAATAAGAATGGCATTCCCTGCCTGAAGCTTGATTCCACAGCGAAGACGTTTTTTATTTGTCACAAAAAGATCATCTCCCACAAGCTGGATTTTTTCTCCCAGCTGCTTCGTCAGTTCTTTCCATCCTTCCCAGTCGTCCTCATGAAGACCGTCCTCAATAGAAACAACAGGAAATTCTTCTATCAGCTGCTGATAATAAGAAATCATTTCCTTACCGTCTCTTAAAACTTCTGAACCCTTCATCTCGCTTTCTCCCGGGAAGCAGTATACATTTCTTTCCTTGTCATAAAGCTCACTTGCCGCCGCGTCAATGGCTATGACAATATCTTTTCCAGGCTCGTATCCGGCGCGTTTTACAGCTTCCGTTATCATTACAAGCACATCTCTGGAATCAGCAAGGTCAGGGGCAAAGCCCCCTTCATCACCTACGCCTGTAGAAAGCTTATTCTGCTTTAAAATAATTTTTAAAAACTGATAAATTTCCACGCACATACGGATTCCATCTGAAAAGCAGGAAGCTCCTACCGGCATAATCATAAATTCCTGCAAATCCACCGTATTGTCAGCATGTTTTCCGCCATTTAAAATATTCATCATAGGGACCGGCATTCTATTTGTATGGCACCCTCCAATATACTGATACAGAGGAATCCGAAGCGCCTGAGCCGCTGCCCTCGCAACCGCCATCGATACTCCCAGAGTCGCATTTGCACCCAAGTTGCTTTTGTTATCTGTACCGTCTGCTTCAATTAAAAGCGAATCAATATAAGACTGATTCAATGCATTCTCTCCCAGAATTGCTTCTGCCAGCTTAACGTTTACGTTATTTACCGCTTTTTCCACGCTTAATCCTACGTACTTTTCTTTTTCGCCATCACGAAGCTCCACTGCCTCAAATCTTCCTGTTGACGCACCGGATGGAACCATTGCTCTCGCAGTATACCCGTTCACTCCAACAACGCCTTCTCCCACTGTAACTTCCACCTCTACTGTAGGGTTTCCTCTTGAATCAAGAACCTGTCTTGCATGAACCATTCGAATTGGAAGATAACGTAACATTTTTCTACCTCCTGTTGCTTCTGGTTTATAAAAACATTTTTTCCATAATTCCATATTCTATGCGTCTCATATAGAAAAGGATATTGTGACCTCTCATAAACGATCACTTCTCTCACAATTATTTTCAGAATATTTTTATAAATATACTCATTTCTCTTTCTTTTAAAATTTTATTTTATAATTTTCATTTTTCTACTTGACAATCCATCTTTTATCTGTTATAGTGTACTCATAAAACAAAAGGGAATACAAATCAAAACAAACTCAAAGGAGTGAGACCACCGAAAACGTAATTTCATCTTCATAATTCAAGAAAGGAAGGTACAGACCACCAGAAACGTAAACTTTACCACTCATTAAATTTAGTAAAGCGAGGTACAGACCACCAAAAACTTAAGTTTTTATTCCAGTTGTTTTAGAATCTCAAAAATTTAATTTTACTGAAAGGAAGGTATATTCCATTGGACAACGAACAGTAAAAGAGCCACCAGTTCTTATAAAAAACTGATGGCTCTTAATTTTTTGCACTTAAATTTTCCTCTAACATTAAAAACCCGCTTCCCCGGATTACTCCGGAAAAACGGGCTTTTCTCTCGCTTGGACACAAATTTCTTATTTTATTTAAGAAAATTATTATTTATAATTTACGATTTTTCCGAACTCTTCTTTCAGAGAAGCACCGCCAACAAGACCGCCGTCAATATCGTTCTGTGCAAACAGTTCCGGAGCAGTTCCTGCATTTACAGAACCGCCGTACTGAATACGGATTGCTTCTGCTGTTGCTTCATCATAAATTTCTGCGATGCATGCACGGATTCCAGCGCAAACCTCCTGAGCCTGCTCAGTTGTTGCTGTTTTACCTGTTCCGATAGCCCAGATTGGTTCATAAGCGATAACAGCTGTTTTTGCCTGATCTGCTGTCACACCCTGGAAACCAATTTTAACCTGCTGACGGATGAAGTCCATTGTCACACCCTGCTCTCTCTGTGTCAGAGTTTCGCCGCAGCACATAATCGGAGTAATACCGTGCTCGAATGCTTTCAGCATTTTTTTGTTTACTGTCTCATCTGTTTCAGCAAAATATTCTCTTCTCTCGGAATGTCCCAGAACAACATATTTTACACCTGCATCTGTAAGCATATTTGGGGAAATCTCACCTGTATATGCGCCTTTTTCTTCAAAGTACATATTCTCAGCACCAACCTGGATATTGCTTCCCTTTGCAGCTTCCACAACCGGGATAATATCAATTGCAGGTACACAGAACACTACATCTACCTCTTCGTTTGCTACGAGAGGTTTTAATGTTTCTACTAATTTTACTGCCTCGCTTGGTGTCATGTTCATTTTCCAGTTACCAGCGATAATTTTTTTTCTTGCCATTTTTCTATTCTCCGTTCATATTGAATTGATAGGATTATTTTTTATTTTATAAGGAAACACCATGTTCACTAGATTCTGTTTCGCATCATCAAGTGTTCAATGCCAGCGTTCTACTTATCGTTTGCTGCTGCCACACCAGGAAGCTCTTTTCCTTCCAGGAATTCAAGGGAAGCACCGCCGCCTGTGGAGATATGTGTCATTTTATCACCATATCCAAGGATATTTACTGCTGCTGCAGAATCTCCACCGCCGATGATTGTTGTTGCTTCTGTCTCAGCCAGTGCTTTCGCAACAGCCTCTGTACCATGTGCAAAGTTCGGCATCTCGAAGCAGCCCATCGGTCCGTTCCATACAACTGTCTTCGCATCTTTTACAGCATCTGCGAATAATTTTTCTGTTTCCGGTCCGATATCCATTCCTTCCCAGCCTTCCGGAATCTCACCGCGTTTTACAACCTGAATGTTGCAGTCGTTGGAGAAGGAATCGCCGATTCTGTTATCTACAGGAAGAAGAAGCTTCACGCCTTTTTCTTCTGCTTTTTTCATCATATCCAGTGAATACTGAAGGTAGTCGTCCTCGCAGAGAGATACACCAATCTGTCCGCCCATAGCTTTGGAGAATGTGTATGCCATACCGCCGCCGATAATAAGAACGTCTACTTTGTCAAGAAGGTTGTTGATAACGGAAATTTTGCTGGAAACTTTTGCACCGCCAAGAATAGCAACAAACGGTCTTTCCGGATTGTTTACTGCGTTTCCAAGGAAGTCGATTTCTTTCTGCATCAGATAACCAACTACTGCTGTGTCAACAAACTGTGTTACACCAACATTGGAGCAATGTGCTCTGTGAGCAGTACCGAATGCGTCATTTACGAATACATCACAGAGAGATGCAAGCTCTTTGCTGAATTCTTCTCCGTTTTTTGTTTCTTCTGCACGGTAACGTGTATTTTCAAGGAGAACTACTTCTCCGTCATTCATTGCTTCTACTGCAGCTTTTGCGTTTGGTCCTACTACTTCAGGATCCGCAGCAAATTTTACTTCCTGTCCGAGCAGTTCGGAAAGGCGTACTGCTACAGGAGCAAGTGACATTTCCGGAAGAGGCTGTCCCTTCGGTTTTCCAAGATGGGAGCAAAGAATTACTTTACCACCGTCTGCGATTAATTTTTTGATTGTAGGAAGAGCTGCTACAAGACGATTCTCGTCTGTGATTTTTCCGTCCTGAAGAGGTACGTTAAAATCACATCTTACAAGAACTTTTTTGCCTTTTACATTAATATCATCAACAGATTTTTTATTCAGCATTATTCTGCCTCCTTTATTTTAAATATAGAAAAAGAGCCCGGTCCACATCAGACCGGACCCTTTCCTGAGTCTATTCTTCTACAAGTATGCCGAAATTAAGCGTTCAGCAGTTTGCCAAAGTGTTTGATTGTACGAACCATCTGGCTTGTGTAGGAGTTCTCATTGTCATACCAGGAAACAACCTGTACCTCTGTTGTGCCGTTGTCTAACGGAAGAACCATTGTCTGTGTAGCATCAAACAGAGAACCAAATCTCATACCAACGATGTCGCTGGAAACGATTTCGTCTTCATTGTATCCGAAGGATTCGTTAGCTGCTGCTTTCATAGCTGCGTTAACCTGCTCTTTTGTTACATTTCCTTCAACAACTGCTGTTAAGATAGTTGTAGAACCTGTTGGTGTTGGAACACGCTGTGCAGAACCGATTAATTTACCGTTCAGTTCCGGAATAACAAGACCGATAGCTTTTGCAGCACCTGTGCTGTTTGGAACGATATTTACTGCTGCTGCACGGCTTCTTCTTAAATCACCTTTTCTCTGCGGTCCGTCAAGTGTCATCTGATCACCTGTGTAAGCGTGGATTGTGCACATGATACCGGATTTGATTGCTGCAAGGTCATTTAATGCTTTTGCCATTGGTGCTAAGCAGTTTGTTGTACAAGATGCAGCGGAGATGATGTGGTCATCTGCTGTTAATGTGTCATGGTTTACGTTGTAAACGATTGTTTTCAGGTCATTTCCAGCCGGAGCGGAGATGATAACATGTTTTGCACCAGCATCGATATGAGCCTGTGCTTTATCTTTGGATGTGTAGAATCCTGTACACTCAAGAACTACATCTACTCCGATTTCTCCCCAAGGAAGCTCTGCAGCGTTAGCTTTTGCATAAATTTTGATTTCTTTTCCGTCTACTGTGATAGAGTCTTCGCCAGCGGAAACTTTATCGCACAGAGCGTATCTTCCCTGTGTAGAGTCATATTTTAATAAGTGAGCCAGCACTGCCGGAGATGTTAAGTCGTTGATCGCTACGATTTCAAATCCCTCTGCTCCGAACATCTGACGGAAAGCAAGACGACCGATACGTCCAAAACCATTGATTGCAACTTTTACTGCCATGATAAATTCCTCCTATGAATTAAATGGTAATTAGGCGTTTCCTTTATTTGTTAAAGAAACGTCAACCTAGGAGTATTGTACCGAATTCAAAACAAAAATTCAAGACTTTTTCTAAAAAACCTTACAAAATTTCTCAGATTGCCCTTCCTCACTGTCTGAACTTGACTTTTTTCCTGACGAAATGTAAGATTGTTACATTAAGTTTTAAAAAGTTTTAAAACAGGAGGAAATATTATGGCAAGTAAAAGACTCCAGAAGAAAAAAGCCGTTGCAGCTTCACGACTGGAAACAAAAAAAACAGATTATATAAAAATCAGCACACAGAAGGCAGAACCTGCAAAAATTACAACTGAAAATCAAAAAGAGCCACGTCTCACCGCCGCCCCCAAAGAGGACTTTATTTATCAGCAGCGCTTTTCCCGCTATTATGATGAACTGAAATGGCTGTACTGTGAACTTTATGAAAATTCAAAAGACGCTCTTTCTTATCTGAAAGACCTGACTTTACAAATGAGACGTTTTTATGACGAAAGAGAACAGGAACTCCAAAAATCCGATATAGAACGTGCAGAAAATCCAAACTGGTATCGGACAGAATCTCTTTCAGGAATGGAAATATATAAAGATTCCCTTCCTGAAACAGAAGCTGCACAAAACGAATTGTTGAATTACATGGAAGAATGCCTTGTAAATTTCCTTTTCTTAAAAGGCACAGGGAAAGACTGCTCCGCCTTTGCTGCCCGTTCCCACGGTCGCAATATCTGCATCTGTTCCGATTTTTCCTTTCATTTCCCTGAAACATTTGTACAGAGTTCAGACGCTTTTTCACCTGCCGCTTTTAACAACATGATTTTTCAGCTGCTCTCTCTTGCAAATCAGGGAACAGACATGATATGTGTAAGCCCGCTTCCTCCACTCCATTCCATCGGCCGAATGATGCGTCTTGTATGTGAAATTGTATGCCCGGGAGTTCTCCTCCTTGGAAAAACAGACGCGGAACAGGAATCTTCTTTTTCCTGGTTTGGCTCTCCCGAAAGTCCAGTCTTCCACCTTTTATTTTTCCCTGAAAATATGGCGGACATCTGGCATACAGCTGCAACAAGAGACGTATCCCTTCTTCGCCGCCAGATAGACAAATGTGCCTCTCTTCCTGAAAACTGTGTATTCCAGAACTGTCTGCGAAACCATGATGAAATCCGGTGGAATCTGGATTACTCCTATTTAAAAGACTGCGCTATGGAAGAAATACCTCACAAAAAATACTTGAACGATTTCTTTACTGGCAAATATCCTGGCTCTTTTGCAAGAGGAGAACAGTTTAAAGAAGGTGTACACGGTACAACCGCCTCCCTTTGTGGAATTGAAAAAGCAGATTTTGAGGGAAATACTCCGGCATTAGAAAAAGCAGTTTGCTATGACATTACTCTTCACAGCTTCCTTCTCTCTCTTCCGGGAATTCCGGTTCTGTTAAGTGGTGATGAAATTGGAAAATTGAATGATTATTCTCTTCATACGGGAGATTTTGACAAAAACCTGGCCGAAAACAGAAAACTGGCACACACTGTACAGGGACAGATTTTTTCTTCTCTTAACCAGTTAAAAGCTGTTCGCAGTTCACACAAAGTATTCAACTCTTCTGTTCCCGCCCGCACAATAGAATCCTGGGACGTTTCAGTACTCGCCCTTGTACGTGAAACAGATGAAGAAAAATTCATTGGCATTTACAATTTCAGCGAATACGACAAAACAGCCTGGATAAACGAAGAAGACGGCATTTATACCGATTTGATTTCTGGACGGGAAATGGAGGCAAAAGGGGTAAACATTCCTGCTTTTGGCTTCTTATGGCTTCTTCGCAAATAAATTTTAAAATAAACAGCAATAAAATAAACCCGGAAACATTTCTGAGCACTCTCGCTCAGGTTTGTTCCCGGGTTTTTTCTGACTTATTTTTATCTTATTTTACTTTCACAAGCTTTTCAAGAAACAAAGCCAGACGTCCTTTTTCTTCTCCATCAAAGGAACGGCTGTACATCTTCCGGATTCCATCTGTAATCGCCTCAATAAGAATCGGAGAGAATGTCATAAGAAGAAATACAAGAATGATCATTCCAAACTCCAGAGAGCCAAGTGCCAGAAGCTTTTGCAGCACTACTGCCGCAAGGAAGAAGCTGCACTGCATACTGTAGATAATCACCTTTCTGTAACGGTTCAAAGGTGCATATACCGTCTTTAAAGCTGCCATATAATTCCAGCCAGTCACAAGAACACACGCTGTATTTAGCATGATATTAGAATGATACACGTCTTGACAGACTACCATGACAGCAAACACACAGCCTGTAATAGTAACTGCTGCCGGAAAGGCATTCATAAATACATGGCGCAGAAAAGTATGATCTATCTTCTGATAATTATTTTCCTGAGCAAGAAGGAAGGTTGGTATTCCCACTGCGCATGCACTGATAAGTGACATCTGAATCGGCTCGAATGGATAGGCTTCTCCGAAGAAAATCGTAATCAGAGACAACAGCACGGAAAATATAGTCTTAATCAGGAACATGGAGGCTGCAGTACGGATATTATTTACTACACGACGTCCCTGATTTACAATATGAGGCATTGCCGCAAAATTAGAATCAAGAAGAACCACATTTGCAATATTCTTTGCTGCATCGCTTCCCTCTGCCATAGCAATGCTGCAGTCTGCCTCTTTTAAAGCAAGAACATCGTTTACACCATCTCCTGTCATGGCAACCGTATGTCCCTGTTTCTTCAGAGACAGTACCATCGCCTTTTTCTGCTGCGGCGTCACACGTCCGAATACACTGTAATTTGCAACTGCCTCGTCCATCTCCTCCTGCGTGGTGATCGTCGTTGCATCCACATACTGTTCTGCATTTTTGAGACCTGCACGTTTTGCAATAGAGGCAACCGTAACCGGATCGTCTCCCGAAATCACCTTTAAGTCTACTCCCTGGCTGTCAAAAAAGCGCAGAGTATCCGGCGCTTCTTTACGAATTACATCTGTCAGTATCAAAAGAGCTTCCGGTACAAGCCCTGAAGGCAACTCCGTTCCCACACTTTCATTTGGGCTATGCGCAAGAACAAGAACTCGAAATCCCTGTTCTGCATACTGTCCGCATTTTTCCACAAGAGCTTCGTCTCCTTCCGGAAACAAAAACTGCGCTGCACCCATAAGGTAAGTTCCCTGTTCTTTAAAAGAAGCTCCGCTGTATTTTCTGTCAGATGAAAATGGAATTACATTTGTCGGCACCATATCTTTTTTTACCGCAAAATATTTTCGAAGAGCATCGGCTGTTGCATTCTGATCTTTCAGAACAGCCATGAGATTTCCCATGATACGCCCAATTTCTTTTTCGGATTCTTTTTCTGTCTCTGAAACTTCCGGAAGATTTTTCTCTGAAATCTCTTTTTCTGAAACTCCTTCTTCCAAAGTTTCATCTTCTGCCAAAACAGCCGTATCTTCCTCTAAAACCGTCTCTGCAAGCTCTGACTCTCTCCAGTTCGGATCATATACATCTACCCTTTCCACACACATGGTTCCCTCTGTGATCGTTCCCGTTTTATCAAGGCAGAGCGTATCTACCCGCGCCAGAGTCTCAATACAATAAAGCTCCTGTACCAGTGTCTTCTTTTTTGCAAGAGTTAATGCTCCCAGTGTAAGAGCAACGCTTGTAAGAAGAACAAGTCCCTCAGGAATCATTCCCAGAACAGCTGCAACTGTACTGACAACAGAATCCTTTACACTGTCTCCCACAATGTAAAACTGTTTATAAAAAAGCAACAGTCCAAGCGGAACAATAATAATACTGATTACCTTTAAAATCGCATTCAGAGAATTGCGCAGCTCTGAATTATGTCGTTTAAATTCCTTTGCCTCACTTGTAATCTGAGATGCATAATTATCTTTTCCTACATGGATAATCTGACAGCATGCCTCTCCTGCCGTCACAAAGCTTCCCGAAAACAGCTCGTCTCCTTCACCTTTCCCGAGATTATCTGCCTCTCCTGTAAGAAGGGATTCATTTACTTCAAGATTTCCCTCAATAATACGGCAATCCGCCGGGACTTGTTCTCCTGTTTTCAAATAAATCAAATCATCCAGAACAAGTTTCTCTGTGGAAATACTCCATTTCTTCCCATCCCTTAATACCACCGCTTTCGACTCTGTCAGGATAGCCAGTTTGTCGATCGTCTTTTTTGCACGTATCTCCTGTATAATTCCAATTACGGTATTAATAATGATAATTCCTACAAACATGGAGTTTTTATACGACCCCACAAAAAGCACCAAAACAAGGAGCACAGCATTTAAAAAGTTAAAAAACGTCAGTGTATTTTCTTTTACAATCTGCTTGTATGTCCTTGTATTGGGATTTTCATTAAAATTTACTTTTCCCTCTGCAATTCTTTCCTGTACCTGTTCATTGGTAAGCCCTGTCATTTTCTCCTCCTGCAACGCATTCAGGGCAGATGTAAATACATCCGCCCAATTTTATGCAAGCCTTTCAGCTTTATTCCCGTACCGGTCCGTCAATAATTCCTCCTCCCAGAACATAATCATCGTGGTAAAACACGACTGCCTGTCCCGGGGTGACTGCTCTCTGCGGTTCTTCAAATTCAAGAAGCAGAGAGTCATCATCTACAGACTTTATTACTGCCGGTGCGCCCTTATGGTTATAGCGGATTTTGGCAAACACTTCCATACCGCTTTTAAAAGCAGGAACAGCCATAGCATTTAACTGACTGCAACGGAGAGTTTTCGCAAATACATCCTCATTCTCTCCTATAACAACTTCATTTGTTTCCGGACGGATTTCTGTCACAAACACAGGACGTCCCATTGCAAGATTCAATCCCTTTCTCTGCCCTATGGTATAATGAATAATTCCTTTATGCTGTCCCAGGATCTCACCTGCCTGATCCACATAATTTCCTTTTGGAACGTGGATTCCCGTAGTTTTTTCAATATATCCTGCATAATCCTGATCCGGAATGAAACAAATTTCCATACTGTCCGGTTTTTCTGCAACAGGAAGTTCAATCTTCCCTGCAATTTCCCGAATCTGGTCCTTTGTATAAGCACCCAGAGGCATAACTGTACGAGAAAGCTGCTCCTGTGTCAGTCCGTAAAGCGCATATGTCTGATCCTTTGCCGCGGTAACGGAGCATTTAAGAGAAAATCTTCCATTTGGAAGCTCTGTAACCTGCGCGTAATGACCAGTTGCAATATACTGTGCCCCCAGCTTTTCTCCCTGCTCCATCATTGCCTTCCATTTAATATAACGATTGCAGACAACACATGGATTCGGAGTTCGCCCGGAAAAATATTCTTTTGTAAAATAATCAATGACTGTCTCTTTAAACTGTGAGCAAAAATCCACTACATGGTGAGGAATCCCCAGAAAATCAGCAACATTTCTTGCATCTCCGGCTATTTTTTCCCCTGCGTTTCCATCGCGAAAATTTACCATTGTCACACCGACCACATCATATCCCTGTTCTTTCAGGAGATAAGCTGTCACAGAGGAGTCCACTCCTCCTGAAAGACCTACGATTATTTTCTTCTTATCCATTAATATTCTTCCTCGTCCTCTTCGTCTTCATGAATATCAGATTTCGGTTTTGAAAGTCCTTCGATTTTCATATCATGCTTCTCTGCATAATCCCATAAAGCTGCATGAATGGCTTCTTCCGCAAGAAGAGAACAGTGCACCTTTACAGGCGGCAGTCCGTCCAGTGCTTCCATTACAGCCTTATTTGTTACCTTTAAAGCCTCCTCAATAGTCTTTCCTTTTACAAGCTCTGTTGCCATACTGCTTGTTGCAACAGCTGCTCCGCACCCGAAGGTTTTAAACTTGCAGTCTTTAATCACTTTTGTCTCATCATCTATATCCAGAAAAATACGCATAATATCACCGCATTTTGCGTTTCCTACTGTGCCTACACCGCTTGCATTTTCAATTTCTCCAACATTACGTGGATTCTGGAAATGGTCCATTACTTTTTCACTATACATCTTTTTTTCCTCCTGACAAGTGCTTTTATAATTATTTCTGTTTTTTAATAAAATCTTCATACAATGGGGACATATTTCGAAGATTCTGTACAATTTCTTTTAAACGATCTACTGTAAAATCAATATCCTCTTTTGTTGTCTCCTCGCTTAAAGTCATTCTGAGAGAGCCATGCGCAATCTCATGTGGAAGCCCGATTGCGAGAAGCACATGAGACGGATCCAGAGAACCTGATGTACAGGCGGAACCGCTGGAAGCGCAGATTCCATAATTATCCAGCATAAGAAGAAGAGATTCTCCCTCTATAAACTGAAAACTTACATTTACATTATTAGGAAGACGCATTTCTCTATGACCGTTTACGCGCACATATGGGATTTCCTTCTCAATACGGCTGATCATATAGTCACGGAGCTCTGTCTCTTTCTCTGTTCTTTCTTTCATTGTAGAAAGCGCTCTTTCCACTGCTTTTCCGTATCCTACAATTCCCGGAACATTTTCTGTTCCTGCACGGCGTTTTCTTTCCTGTGCGCCTCCGTGGACAAAAGAGCGTATCTTTACACCTTTTCGAATATACAGGAAACCAATTCCCTTTGGCCCGTTTATCTTATGGGCACTGGAACTCAACATATCAATTCCCAGTTCATCTACGTCTATTGGCATCTGGCAGAACGCCTGCACGGCGTCTGTGTGAAAAAGAATCCCATGTTCTCTTGCAACCATTCCAATTTCTTTCACAGGCTCTATTGTTCCAATCTCATTATTTGCAAACATGACAGAAATGAGAATCGTTTCCGGTGTGATTGCTTTCTCCAGATCTTCAATTCTTATTCTTCCATTTTCATCTACGTCCAGATATGTGACTTTTGCCCCTCTCTCCTTTTCCAGATACTGACAGGCATGGAGAATTGCATGGTGCTCGATTTTTGTTGTAATAATGTGATTTCCCTTTGTTTTATAAGCCTCAAACGCTGCTTTTAATGCCCAGTTATCAGATTCTGAACCACCTGCTGTGAAATAAATTTCTTCTTTTTTTGCTCCAATCGCATCTGCAATCTGCTGTCTTGACGCATTTACTGCTTCTTTTGTTTTCCCTGCAAAATCATATACGCTGGAAGGATTTCCGTACAGCTCCGTAAAATATGGAAGCATTGCATCTACTACTTCCGGTGCTGTTTTTGTTGTAGCTGCGTTATCAAGATATATCATTTTACCCATTTTTTGCATCCTCCTTATATAATGGCGTCCTGTTTCTTCTTTTTATCCTGTATTCTGTGACTTTCCTCCAGAAGTTCTCCCAGAGTCAGGTGGTCCACTGCATCTGTGATGCTGTCGTTAATGCGCTTCCACACATATTTTGCAACACAAAAATCTGCGTCCTGACAGCCTCCGTCCTCCTCGTTTCCCGGACATTTCACTGCCTCAAGACCGCCTTCCAGAATGCGGAGAATCTCTCCTACGGAAATCTCCTGTGCCGGTTTTCCGAGACGGTAACCGCCTCCTGCTCCTCGGATACTTTTTACAAGACCTGCCTTTTTCAAAAGAGCCATGAGCTGTTCCAGATAGCTTACGGAAATATTTTGTCTTGTGGCTATGCTCTGTATGGAAACAGCCTCTGTCTCACTATATAATCCCAAATCAATCAACGCACGAAGTCCGTATCTCGCTCTCGTTGAAAGCTTCATGTTCTCACCTCTTTTTAATTCCCAGTGTTTCCCTCGGATTTCATGTTTACTCTAACAGAATTCTCCTGTTCTGTCAAGGCAATTCTCTGCATATATTTGACAAAAAGGAAAACAGGAGCCTTTATGTCTAAAAAACGCTTTCTTCTCGGAACTTTTGTTCTTACCTGCACCGGTTTTTTAAGCCGAATTTTAGGTTTCTTCTATAGAATATTCCTGTCGCATTCTATTGGTGCAGAGGGACTCGGCATTGTTCAGCTTACTATGCCTGTACAGACGCTTGCCCTGGCTGTATCTGCCTCCGGTGTCCAGACTGCCATATCCCGTCTCACTGCCTCCCGAATTGCCTTAAAAAAGGAAAAGGGGGCAAGGCAGTGTTTTTTTCTTGGTACGGGAACTGCTCTGGCACTCTCCTTTTTATGCGCCGCTCTTCTATATCTGAATGCAGATTTTTTCGCCCTTGAAATTTTAAAAGAAGAACGTACGCTTCCCCTTCTTAAAATTCTTTCCTTTACATTTCCGTTAAGTACCCTGCACACCTGTGCAAACAGCTATTATTTCGCCCGCAAACAAACTATCCTGCCCTCAGTCGTTCAGCTTCTGGAACAGACCGTACGTATAGGAAGTACCTATATCCTGTATCTGATTTTAACTGCTGAAAGAAAAGATGTCACACCTGCCATTGCAGCAAGCGGTGCTCTCGCAAGTGAAATTGCAGCCTCCCTGGCTCTTCTTCTGGCTCTTTCCTTTCATTTTCAGCAATGTACAAAACCTCTTTTTTCCGTTAAAAATATACGTCCCATTTTCAGAGAACTTACAGAAACCTCCCTTCCCCTTACCATAAACCGTGTACTCCTCACTATCCTCGGAGGGATCGAAACAATATTGATTCCCCAAATGCTCCTTTCCTGCGGTTTTCCAAAAGAAAATGCGCTTGAACTATATGGTATTTTTACCGGAATGGCGCTTCCTCTGATTCTTTTCCCATCTGCTGTTACAAACTCTGCCTCTGTTCTTCTTATGCCCTCTGTAGCAGAGCTTCAGGCACTTGGACATTCCAGCCGTATTCGTGACGTCGTAAAAAAAGCATTCCTGTACTGTCTTGTTCTGGGCTCTTTTTTCTCTCTTCTTTTTCTTATTTTGGGAAAACAGGCCGGTATTCTTCTTTTCAAAAATTCGTCTGCCGGAATCTACATACAGTCTATGTCGTTTATGTGTCCTTTTTTATATTTAAACACTGCTCTTTCCAGCATTTTAAACGGCATAGGAAAATCTGGTCTCTGTCTTTTTTACAGCATTACAGGAATCCTTATTCGACTTCTTTTTGTAATATTTTTCATACCTGTTCTTGGAATGAGGGGATATATTTACGGTATTCTCATCAGTGAGCTTACACGGACTTTTCTTTACTTTTTTACTTTCCGTAAAATCCTTTAGCACATTTTCCTATCGACAACAGAAAAGGAATCGTTTATAATATTGCCGAAAAAGAAAGGTTTTGCAAAGGAGAAAAATATGGGATTTGAATTTTTAAAAAAATTACCTACACCTGAAGAAATCCGCAGCCTATATCCCATCGACGCAGAGATTCAGGCATTAAAAATGCAAAGAGACGAGGAAATCCGCGATGTTTTCACTGGAAAATCCGATAAATTTCTGGCAATCATCGGACCTTGCTCCGCTGATAACGAAGACGCAGTCTGCGATTATCTGTTAAGACTTCGCAGAGTCCAGGAAAAAATCAAAGATAAAGTAATCATTATTCCCCGTGTTTACACAAATAAGCCGCGCACAACAGGAGAAGGCTATAAAGGAATGGTACATCAGCCCGACCCGGAAAAGAAACCCGACATGCTGGCAGGACTTGTTGCCATACGAAAAATGCATATACGCGCCATCAAAGAAAGCGGCTTTACCTGCGCAGACGAAATGCTTTATCCGGAAAACTGGCGCTACCTTTCCGATATTTTGTCTTATGTGGCAGTAGGCGCCCGTTCCGTTGAAGACCAGCAGCACCGCCTTACAGTAAGCGGCATGGATATTCCCGCTGGAATGAAAAATCCTACAAGCGGCGACTTCAGCGTCATGCTTAATTCCGTAACGGCGGCTCAGGGAAGTCACCATTTTATTTACAGAAGCTGGGAAGTAAAAACAAGCGGAAATGATCTTGCGCATACCATTCTTCGCGGTGCCGTAAATAAACATGGAGAAGCGATTCCAAACTACCACTATGAAGATCTTCGCCTTCTTCTTGAAAAATATCAGGAAAGAGATCTGAAAAATCCAGCTGTTATTGTAGATACCAACCACTCAAACTCCAACAAACAGTACGAGCAGCAGATCCGCATTGCAAAAGAAGTTCTTCACAGCCGAAACGCAGATCCCGAGCTGAAAAGCCTCGTAAAGGGACTTATGATTGAAAGTTATATTGAATCGGGAAATCAGAAAATCGGAGGAAATCACATTTACGGAAAATCTATTACAGATCCCTGTCTTGGTTGGGAAGAATCTGAACAGCTTCTTTACAGTATTGCAGAAATGTGTTAAAAAATGGGTACAGCTCTATAAGCTGTACCCATTTTTAATGACGCGGGTGCGCTTTCATATACACATCACGCATTCTGTTTATATTCATATTCAGATATACCTGCGTGGTAGAAATATCAGAATGACCCAGCATCTCCTGCACGCTTTTTATATCCGCTCCGTTTTGAAGCATATGTACTGCAAAAGAATGGCGGAGAGTATGTGGAGTGATATCCCCTTTTATTCCTGCCTCATCTGCATACCCCTTTAAGACTTTCCAAAATCCCTGACGGCTCATAGCTTTCCCGGAACAGTTTGTAAAAAGAATTTTTTCTCTTTCTCCGTGAACAAAAGCCGGACGTCCTTCTGTCATATATTTTTCCAACGCTTTTCTGCTCACATTTCCAATAGGAATCACGCGTTCCTTTTCATTATCATGACAGGTTACGTATCCAAGAGAAAGATTTACATCTTCTATCTCCAGATGAATTAGCTCACTGACCCGCATTCCCGTTGCATACAAAAGCTCCAACATGGCAGTATCACGAAGCCCTTTCGGTGTATTCTTTTTTGGCTGCGCCAGAAGAAGATCCACTTCCTCCACAGAAAGGATTTCCGGCATTTTCTTCTGCACTTTGGGCGGACGCAATTCTTCAGAAGGATCTTCCTTCACTTTGCCCTCACGAAATAAAAACTGAAAAAAAGCGCGCATAGACGCTACACTTCTTGAAATTGTAGAGGAGGCAAAATCTTCCCTCTCCATATAATCCATATACGATTCCAGATCAATCCCTCTTACGTCTGAAACATTTCGGATTCCTCTTTCGTCCAGAAAGTTTTCCATTTTTTTCAAATCTCTCTCATAGGAAATCTCCGTATTATGAGAAGTCTTTTTTGTATTATGTAAATATGCAATAAATTCTCTTATGTTTCTTTCCATTTCTTTTACTTCCCGTCTGCTTCTGTGCTATATTCTCAAAAAATGTATCTGTATTATACTTTGTATTTTACATAAAATCAAATGATTTTCTCATTTTTCTTAAAAAAAATCAAGAAATTTTACAGTTTTTTTCACAAACCAGGGATTTACATAAATCTCCAGTAAAATTCCGCCCATATAAAGTATTCCCCACCGGAAAAATCCAAGACAATATCCGGAAATCCCCTGTGGAAAAAGTCCTCTTCCCTTCCAGCAATTCAATGACAAATTATACACCTGCCGCATAAAATAAAAAAATACAATAAGATAAACAATTTCATGAGGAAAAAGAAGAGCCAGTCCCGCCGCCCCTCCCACAAATCCGAACTGCAAAATACTCATGGAAAGAATCGCTCCTGTTTTTATTCCTTCTCCTAACATGGTAAAAACAGAAACTGGCACTCCAAATACAGAAAAACCACAAAGCATACAAATAAAAAGCCACCCGCCTCTCTGGGCCAGAACCTGGAAAAAATATTCTTTTCCAGAAACATCTTCCCCCGCAAAAGCACCCAAAAGGTAAAATACATGGACTGTTTCCTGTTTCCACTGCATCTTCCACAAAAGATTTGGAAGCACCGTTCCTGCAAGAAACCCCAGCAGAAATAAAAATCCTCCCTGAAATCCTTCGAATATTCTGAAATTCCATTTTTTTATTTTCATTGTCTCACCCTGTACCATTTTACGCGGGGAGGAATCTGTTTATGACGCAAAAAAACTGTTATCCACCAGTCTTTCTGTTGGATAACAGTTTTTTCTTTTATCTTGCGTAATCAATTGCTCTGCTTTCGCGAATTACATTTACTTTAATCTGACCAGGATACTCAAGCTCTGCCTCAATCTGTCTGGAAATATCTTTTGCAAGAATTACCATATCTGCATCGCTTACGTGTTCCGGAACTACCATAACACGGATTTCTCTTCCCGCCTGAATTGCAAAAGACTTATCTACTCCCTTAAATTCATTTGCAATATCTTCTAACTGCTTCAAACGGTTTGTGTATGTTTCAAGAGTTTCCCTTCTTGCTCCAGGTCTTGCAGCGGAAATTGCATCTGCCGCCTGAACAATACAAGCAACAAGAGATTCCGGTTCTACATCACCGTGATGAGCGGCTACTGCGTTAATTACAACAGCAGACTCTTTGTATTTCTTACAAAGATCCACACCAATCTGGATATGAGAGCCTTCTACCTCGTGATCTATAGATTTTCCTATGTCATGAAGAAGTCCTGCGCGTTTCGCAATACGAACATCTACGCCAACTTCTCCTGCAAGAAGTCCTGCAAGCTGAGCTACCTCAATCGAGTGCTTCAATGCATTCTGTCCATAACTGGAGCGGAATTTCATACGTCCAAGAAGTTTTAAAAGTTCTGGGTGAATTCCATGAACACCCACGTCCATAGCGGCAGTTTCGCCTTCTTCCCGAATCTGTACTTCCACTTCTTTCTGTGCTTTCTCAACCATTTCCTCGATTCTTGCCGGGTGAATACGTCCATCCACAATAAGCTTCTCAAGGGCAACCCTTGCCACCTCTCGACGTACCGGGTCAAATGCTGAAAGAACAACTGCTTCCGGAGTGTCATCGATAATTAAATCTACACCTGTAAGTGTTTCCAGGGTACGAATATTGCGGCCTTCACGTCCTATAATTCTTCCCTTCATCTCGTCACTTGGGAGCTGTACAACAGAGATGGTTGTTTCTGAAACATGGTCTACCGCACATTTCTGAATGGCATTCACCACATACTCTTTTGCCTTCTTTCCGGCTTCTTCCTTTGCTCTGCTTTCCAGTTCTTTGTAGAGTCGTGCAACATCTACTTTTACATCATCTTCCACAGATTTTAGCAGTTCTTCCTTTGCCTCATCAGATGTAAGACCGGAAACTCGTTCCAGTTCCTGCACACCTTTTTGCTCCAGTTCTTCTGCTCTCTTTTCTTTCTTTTGTAATTCTGCAAGTCTGACTGTACATTCTGCTTCGCGTTTTTCCACTGCTTCCGCTTTTTTATCTACAGATTCCTCTTTTGATAAAACACGCTTCTCATATTTCTGCAGTTCATTTCTACGTTCCTTGGTTTCCTTCTCCAGTTCATTTTTTGTACGGAGAGATTCTTCCTTTACTTCCAATAAAGCTTCTCTTTTTTTAGTTTCGGCTGTTTTCAGAGCTTCATCTATGATGCTTCTTGCTTTGTCTTCTGCTGTACCAATAACTTCCGCATCTGCCTGCGTCTTTTTTGCCACAGCAACCTTGCAAGTAACAGGAACCGCAATAAGTAACGCGACTACCACAGCGACAATTGCAACAATAATAGTTGTGCCTGTCACAGGAGCACCTCCTTATTTAGTTTTCATTGTACAAATACAACAATACAAGTTTATCTGTTTTTCGTACTTATGTCAAGTTTTTCTGTAAATTGTTCTATCTATTTTCTGAAAAAATACATTGGATATTCATTTCATCTAAAACTTGAGTTATATCTGCACTTTTAAATCCACGCCTCACAAGACGTCCATAAAGACGATTCCTCTCTTTTTCATCAAGATTTGCCCCTTCTTCACAGTACTTTTCCACTGTTTTTCTTAATATTTCCTGTTCATTTGGCTCTTCTATCTCTTTTGCCCTTTCCCAGGCACATTCCGCTACATTTCGTTCTATGCCTTTTCTGTACAGTTCCTCCATAATCTTCTGCCTGCTTTTGCTGTGAATCCTGCAGGAAATATAATGAAATGCGTATCTATTATCATCGATATATCCATACGAACGCACATAATTCATAGCGTCCTCTGCTGCTTCTGCTGAAAAACCTGCCTGGCGCAAACGCTCAGACAGGCCTTTTTCCGTACGGTCCATATGCTCCAGAAGACTCATCGCTTTTCTTCTGGCTTTTTTCATTTCTTCCGTAACCGTCATTTTTCTTCATTTCCTTCTTTATCCTCTGTTTTTGAAACTGCTTTCTTTTCTTCTGCCACAGTCTCTTCCTCAGGAAGAAGGTGATAATGAACTCTTACCTTCTTTTCAATTTCTTCTGTAATCTCCGGATGTTCTTTCAGGAAAATCTTAACATTTTCACGTCCCTGACCAATTTTATTACCCTCATAGGCATACCAGGCACCACTCTTATTCACAATCGAACATTCTGCCGCAAGATCAAGAATATCTCCCTCTCTCGAAATGCCAGTACCAAACATAATGTCAAACTCTGCCTGCTTAAATGGAGGCGCAACCTTATTTTTTACAACCTTCACTCTTGTATGGTTTCCTACCATATCTCCGCCCTGCTTCAGTGTTTCTACTCTTCGCACATCAAGACGGACTGACGAATAAAATTTAAGTGCTCTTCCTCCTGTTGTCGTCTCCGGATTTCCGAACATCACTCCTACCTTCTCACGAAGCTGATTAATAAAAATAACCACACAATTGGACTTGCTGATAATAGAAGTCAGTTTACGAAGCGCCTGTGACATCAGACGCGCCTGAAGACCCACATGACTATCACCCATATCTCCGTCAATCTCCGCCTTTGGAACAAGCGCTGCAACAGAGTCTACAATCACAATATCCACAGCTCCGGAACGCACCATTGTTTCTGTAATTTCCAAAGCCTGTTCTCCGCTGTCCGGCTGAGAAATATAGAGATTATCAATATCTACACCTATATTTCTTGCATATACGGGGTCAAGAGCATGTTCTGCATCAATAAACCCTGCAATTCCCCCTCTTTTCTGCACTTCTGCTACCATATGTAAGGCAACCGTAGTCTTACCGCTTGATTCCGGTCCGTAAATCTCAACAATACGTCCTTTTGGAACACCGCCAACTCCAAGAGCAATATCAAGGCTTAAAGATCCTGTTGGAATTGCCTCTACCTGCATATTTGCCTCCTGCTCTCCCAACTTCATAATAGAGCCTTTTCCATACTGTTTTTCTATCTGTCCCAAAGCCGCTTCCAGGGCTTTCTGCTTTTCTTCATTCAACATATATCTTCTCCTTATTTCAAACTTATGTTTTATGAACTTATGTTCGTTTCTGCTTACATAGTATTATAAAAGAACCTGATTGTCAAGATATTTCACCGATTATTCTCTTAAAATTTTATGCCCCAAATCTAAATTTCTTAGATTGTCAAAAAACCATATGGAAGAAATGGGAAATGAATCACCGGAAGAAGACAGAAAACAAAATATGCTAGAATCCGCACTCCTTATGCTGAAAACTGAAAAATATACGTTTGAGGAAACTGATTAAATCCAAGTTTTTAAATAATCATTCGCCTCTTCTCTTGTATGAAAAATCAAAATATCTCTGTCTTTTTTATACTCTTCCAAAAAGCTGTATATTTCCGGAAGCTGGTCTCTTGAAAAATCTATAATATACTGGCGAAATTCTTCGTCAAGTTCCGTTTCCAGCCAGGGCAGATCTTCTCTCTTTTTCCCGATCCGTGCCACTGCACCTTCTAAACAAATCTCCAGAGGATAATCCAGAAAAAACACCGTATCGCATCTTTCCAGACGTTTTTTCAATGTTCTCTGATAATTCCCGTCAATGATCCATCTGTCTTCTTTTACAATTTCCATCAGTCTTGTATCAAATTCTTCCTTTGAAATATTCGTACGGTCCGGTTTATGCCAGATTGTATCCAGATAATAAAGAGGAAGTCCTGTGATTTCCCTTAATTTACGTGAAAATGTGCTTTTCCCCGCACCCGGACTTCCAATTACCATAATCCTCTTTTTTTCTCTACGATTCATTTGCCTCTTCCTTTCTGTCTTAAATTTTATTTATCGAAAATTCAATGAATATATACTCCTTTTCTGATAACGAAAAAATAGGGAAGCCACTGCAAATTACAGCGGCTTCCCGTTTCCCCTATTTTATTCAGCCCTGACTTAACACAGAACGTACATGGGCAACTTCTTCCTGTGTTGCCTTTGCTGCCGGAACATAGTAACCCTTTGTTCTGGCAATTCTGTAAATCTCCTCCTGAGACATTTCGCACTGACTGCGCATCTGTTTTAAAGTCTGCTTTAACTGAGGATTCTCTGTCTGAGGAATCATTTCCCCATAACGCACAAGCTCTCCGTTAATTCCAGCAAGCGTATCTGCTACCATTGTTTTTTCGTTCATGACACGTCCTCCTTTACTGTAAAAACTGCATAAGCTGCTGTTTACTTTGCATTGCAGACTGAGCAGACTTCTGGAAAAACTGTTTTACCTCCATATCTGTCGCCTGCTGTGCATAAGCATCCATTTTACAATGTGTCGTGTCGAAACCGCCAATTAAATGGCGCAGATTTTGTAAATCAAGCTCTGAAATCTCTGTCATGATACTACCTCCTGTTATTTGATTACAAAAGATAGTATCTCAAAATACGCAGATTTTATTCTCCGATAAGCCAGTTATACATTTCCTCATACTGACGGGCAGAATTATTCCATGAAAAATCTTTTGCCATAGCACGGTCTACCATTTTATTCCATTCACGCTTTTTATCATAGAAAATACGCTCTGCATTGCGAATTGTATAAAGCATTTCATGAGCATTATAATTACGGAAGGAAAATCCGGTTCCTGTTCCTTCAAACTCATTATATGGCTCTACTGTATCTTTTAAACCCCCTGTTTCTCTTACGATAGGAAGAGTTCCATATCGAAGGCTCATAAGCTGGCTTAAACCGCATGGTTCAAACAGAGACGGCATAAGGAATGCATCTGATGCAGCATAAATTCTGTGAGACATTGCCTCATCATAATAAATCTGAGCAGAAACTTTTCCATGATATTTCCAGTCAAAATGACGGAACATATTTTCATATCTCTCCTCACCAGTTCCAAGAGCAACAATCTGAACCGCATCCTGACACAGTTCATCCATAATATAGGCAATCAGATCAAAGCCCTTCTGGTCTGTCAATCGGGAAACAATTCCAATCATCATTGCCTTCGGGTCTTCCTCAAGTCCAAGATCTTTCTGAAGACGAATTTTATTTTTTATTTTTTCCTTACGGAATGTAGTTGCATTGTAATTATTGGTAATATACGGGTCTGTCTCCGGGTTAAAGGAATCGTAATCAATACCGTTTACAATTCCACGCAAATCATGGGAACGGGCGCATAAAAGTCCGTCCAGTCCTTCTCCATAGAACGGCGTCTTAATTTCTTCCGCATAGGTATTACTTACCGTTGTTACTGCATCGGCAAATACAATGCCGCCTTTCAAATAATTGGCATTTTTATAAGCCTCCAGTTTATCCGGTGCAAAATAATAGCTGGAGAGTCCTGTAATTTCCTTGATTGTTTTTACGTCCCACACACCCTGGAATTTCAGGTTGTGGATTGTCATAACTGTCTTAATACCCCAGAAAAATTCATTCTGCTGAAAACTGTCGTGAAGATATACCGGTACAAGTCCTGTCTGCCAGTCATGACAGTGGATCACATCAGGACGGAATCCGATTACAGGAAGTACGGAAAGCACTGCCTTTGAGAAAAATGCGAATTTCTCCAGATCCCAAATTCCCCCATCATACGGTTTCGGACCACTGAAGTAGTATTCATTATCAATAAAGTAAAAATGAATCCCTTCATGCTCCATGTGCATAATTCCCACATAACAGTTTTTAAATCCCAAATCCATATAGAAATGTGTAATGTATTCCATCTTATCTTTCCATTCCTGTTTCATGCAGGCGTACTTAGGAAGAATTACACGAATATCAAAATACCGCTTATCAAAACACTTAGGTAATGAACCGGCTACGTCTGCCAATCCTCCTGTTTTAATAAATGGAACCGCTTCTGATGTTGCAAATAGGATTTTCTTCATACGTAAAGTCCCCTCCTTAGTAACTTTTACTGTTTGTTACTATTTATTATACATGAAAAACTGTCTAATGGAAAGAGCGATTTTTATATTCAAGTCTAATTTTATCAGCAATTAATGCAATAAATTCAGAATTTGTAGGTTTTCCCTTTCCTGTGCTGACAGTATACCCAAAAAGCGCATCAATGGTGTCCATCTTCCCTCTGCTCCACGCGACTTCAATCGCATGACGGATTGCACGTTCCACACGGCTTGGTGTAGTCTGATGTTTTTTTGCTATCGTTGGATACAGGATTTTGGTAATGGAATTCAGCATTTCTATATCGTTTACCGAAAGAATAATCGCATCTCTTAAATACTGATACCCTTTGATATGGGCCGGAACTCCAATTTCATGAATAATATCTGTCACATCTGTTTCCAGGTTTCCTCGGGATGCTGCGCTCTGCTGCTTTTCCTCCGGCATAGCTCTCCCTATATCACGAACTCGTCTGTCTCCCATACGGCGAATATGTTTGATTCTGTTTAACAGCATTCTGTTGTCAAAAGGCTTCAGCATATAGTAATCTGCTCCCAGATTAAACGCATCTTCTGTTATCCGCTCCTGTCCCACTGCAGAAACCACAATAAAAGAAGGGCTCTTCTTCCCTTCTGTTTCATGGGAAAACCGTTCCATTACTGATAATCCGTCTACTTTCGGCATAATAATGTCAAGAACCACCACATCCGGTTGCTTTTCTTTAATAATATTGCAGATTTCTTCACCATTATGTGCTTTTCCTACCAATTCCAGTTCTTTATCATTTTCAATCATTTTTCCAAGTACTTCTACCATTTTTTCATTATCATCTGCAATTGCTACATTTAACTTATCCATCAGACTTTCTCCTCCTCACAAAAACCTACCGCTATGTATCTGTACAAAACACCGGGCCCCACGGGTGTACTTTCTGTACATCACAGATATATATTATAGAGGAACGTCAATGGGGAAATCAAGCCGAAAGTGGCGGTTTTTCCGGACTTTCGTTCGCTTCCTTTCGACCTTTCCAGCCTTCTTTCTATCAAAAAAGTCAGTTACGACATAAAAAGACAGCATTTTCTAACATTTTCTCCTGATAGACCGCTTTTTTCATTTCCATCATGCAGGCTTTTATTTCCTGTAATTCCGGAAGAGAAACTTTTCCCAATTTCTTCAGGCGATTTTCATTTAAAATTACATCAGATAAATATTTTTCGTAAAGCTCTCTGCTGTAATTCCATAGAATCAATTTTTCCCCATATCTTTCTTTCAGACTCTGTGCGATCAAAAGCCCCTCTGGATCAAAATCCCCATTATAAAAAAAGCGATGACTCTCTTTTAACATATCGAGTAAAAGCAAAACGGAAAGCCGGGGCTGACCATTTACACAAACCGCCGCACAATCAGAATTTTTTTCTGTGAAAACAGAAAACGCTGCTGGATTTTCCAGAAGATAAATATTTTTTTCAACAGCCTCCATATTTTTTATCTTTCCCAGAGTCCTCAATGTAAGGCGAACCGGCTCTCCTGCTCGAAAAAATCCATCTATTCCCTCGTGAAGGCTACCATCATCCTTCCAACCGCGTATGCCAAAAGCAAGTACATCATTTGATAAATCATCTTTCAAAATGCCTGCTTTATAAAATATCTGGTTTTTCTGTTCCACCTCTAGCATCTCACAAAGCTTCTCCTGGGGAAAATAAAATTCCAATATATACAGAAGAAATTTTTCCGCTGTTGTTCCTGCATCAAAATAATGGGGATTTCCTGTTGCTTTTGCGGCAAAAACAGGAAGAAGCATCTTATTTTTATAGGAATTCCGAAAAACCTCTTCTGTTGCACATGATATATTTTTTACAAGTTCCCGTAAATTTACAGGATTTTCCCGATACTGCTGAAAAATCAAATCATACCCTTTTTTCTTCTCCTTCAAAGTATTTTCCAGCCATTTTCCCATATATGTATGCTTATACATTTCCAGAAGATTCTCAAAGAATATTCTCTGTTTTTCCGCTTCTTTTTCTTTTTCTTCTTTTTTTACACTAAGTTTTTGTCCAAAGTATGTTTCCAGCAGATTTTCTAGTGTAACTTCAGAAAATCTACTCTCATTCAAACATTTTTCCAACCTTTCCACAGATACTGTTATTGTCCTGTTTTCCGTATAATCCTTCTGCAAAAAACCTCCCAGCTGACGTTTTTCTTCCAGGCTTAAATTGGTCAGTATTACTTTTCCGCCCATATGCCCAAGACTTTCATACTTTGCCCTTACCTTCTGAAATACCTTTCTGTAAACAGGACGTCCCTTAAAATACGCCGCACATTCCTCTGCTTTTCCCATTTTATTCATTACCTGTCGCCATAATCTTTGCTTTTCCATTCCATATATACCGAATTACAGAAACAAATTTCGCATTCTCCGGACGTATCAACTGATAAATAGCAAGTCCCGGTACGGTATCATAATCTCCCCATAAAATCTGGGAATTAATCATAAAATTAAAATCAAATTCTACCATAAGCCGAAACATATCACGAATATTTGTCTCATCTACACCCGCAAACGCTTCGTCCAGTGAAATAAGTTTTGGCGCATCTTTTCTTGCCCCTGCATATTTTGCCACAACCGCAGAAAAAAGAGGCACATACATCGCCATCGCCTTTTCTCCTCCACTGAAAGTAAAAAACACTCTGTCTGTAAGCTCTTTTTTCTTCTCACCTGTCTTCTGACATTCTAACTGGAATTCAAACCATTTTCTATAATCCAGAACCTCTCTCATCGTTGCATGGAAAGACTGTACAGAACCCATATCTCCAGAAATCTTTCTCGCCTCTTCTATTTTTGAGCGGAAATGTCTGGAAAGTCTTTCCACTTCCTCTTCTCTCATAATTTCCACATCTTTTTGAAGTAGTTCCACAAGCGCTTTTGTATCTAACTGCTCTTCCTTTTCTGCTCTTTTATTTCTCCATCGAAGACTTAATTTTAATCCGCTTGAAGTCTGCATTGACTCCATAAATCCGTTCATCTTTTCTACCCAGCGCTTGCTTGCCTGTATTTTTCCGCGAATTTTTTTACTAATCGTATTTGCCAGAATATCTTCAAATAATTCTCTGTCCCTGTCACTCAAAAGTCTGGAAAGAGCTTCTTCATCTTCCTCCATTCTTTCAATCAGTTCTTTAAATTTCACAGGTATTCCGCGATATTTTGCCAATATGTCAATTCTTTTTATACTTATATCAAAGAATGTATTTTCCTGATCCATATCCTCAAACAAAGACTTCATAGTTATCTGGTAATCAAGAAGATAACCTCTGTTGTTATGATAGACTTCTTGAAGATTTCCAAAAAAATCACTTTGCTTTTTACTTCCAAAGCTTCCTGCAAAAATTTTACATATCCGGGCAGCTTTTTCTTCTGCATTATCCTCTGACGTGAAAATCTGCTCCACATATCCTAATCGATATTCTGCCTCAAAAGCATTGCCAAATTTTTCTTTTTTAACTCTCAGTTCTTCCTGCTTTTTATCATTTTCCCGGATTTTTTCTTCTAATTGCTCCGTCTCTTTTTCAAAAGCTTCCTGCCTCCTCACACAACTTTCCCTTTCCTTCGGAAGTTTTGAAAGACGTTCTATGCAAAAATCAAGGCGACCTTTAATTTCTTCATAATCAGTCAGCGCAAGCTGTTCCCTCACAGAGCCAAGAAATCCCTCCAGTTCCCGAATCCTTCGCACAATTTTATTCATTTCATACCGTACATCGTTCAAGTCACCGTCTATCTCTTCCAGATACATTCTCTGACTTTCTGCATACTGAATCCGGCTTCTGTAATTACCGTGAGCTACCTGAAGCTCTGCCAGAAGTTCCTTGTATCTTCTCAGAGATTCCAATGCATCCGAAAAAGCATCCAGTCTTGGAGGCAAATAACATCCCGAGCAAATTTCCCGGACACGCACCCGAATTTCATCAAGAATTTTTCTCTCTTTTTCCACGAGTTCTTGTTGATTCCACAGTCTTTTATTTTTTAGTTCCAACAAAAACTCTCTGTCAGCCAGCTCTTTCGCAGCTACTTTCAAATCTTTCTCTCCCGGAAACGCATCCCATTCTTTTCTCAGGATTTTCATTCTTTCCTTTATTTCTCTGCATTGCTCTTCCAAACTTTCTGCTTCTGTCTTTAATTGCATACAAATCTGACGCAGCCCCTCTGTTTTTTCTCTTCGAAACCTCTCTCTTGCACGTACACCGATAAAATGCGCCCTGTATTCTTTGGTTACCGTTCCTTCCAGAATGCCAAGCTTATAATTTCCATTTGTATCAATCCAGGTGTTTCCTCTCTCTTCTCCATCATTTCCATATCCCACAGAAGACAGAATATTTGCAATATTCTGGTAAAGTAAAATATCATTTTCTCCATTATCTACTTCCAGAATTTCCTGGATATTTTGCCGCACATGAGACACATCACTGAAAATATATCGGTCACATACGCCTTTGTCGAGAGCGTATACCTGTGCTCTGTATTCCTTTGGAATAATAAGCGCATCTAACACTCCCATAGTCAAAAGGGCTTCCTCCAGATGATTCATCTCTTCCTCTCCAAGCCCGGAAGAAAAATCAATTGTCTTATAAAACTGCAAAAATGGAATTCCTCTTTCTTTTAACAATTCCCTATTTTTTCTTACAGCATCAGACTGCTCAGGTTCCGGCTCTTTCTGATTTTCCCACTCTTCTAATTCCTTCTGCTTTTCTTTCAGAAATGTCTGCTTTTCCTTTAATGCCTGCTCCATCAGAAAGCTTTTTTCAGAAAAACTCCGTTCTGTCTCATAAAACTCTGTTTTTCCCAGATTTCTAATTTCCAGGTAATCACTTCCCATCTCATATGCTTCAATTTTTCTGGAAATATTCTGCATCGTTTCCGTTCTAAAATGAAGCTCCTTATTTTCTTTTTCCCAAATATATATTTCTTCCGTAAGTTCTAATTTTGTTTCTGCCAAAAGATTTTCATACTGAGAAAGTTCTTTTTCCGCCCAGTTCTGTTCCTCTCTACAAATATCCAACTCTTTTAAATAACCATCGTATTTTTCCCTATGCGTTTTCTCTTCCAGAAGCGTATCTATTCCATGTGTCACTTTTTGAGTATACGTATTCAGAAGCTGATTATGGGAAGAAAAATTATAATCCGCTTCTTTTTCATTTAAAATTTCACCTTTCATAAATGAAAACTCATCAAAGGGAATTTCTTCTATTTCATTTTCCATCTCTTCCATATATCCTTCTATTTCTTCCCATATAGAATCTGCTTTTTCTTCTTCCTGTTTTATTCTCTCTTTTGCATCAATTTCCCTTTCCTGCTTTTCTGTCTCCTGTCTTTTTTTATTTTTTTCTTCTTCCTGTTTTTCCAAAAGTTCTTCCGTAAGCCTGGTTTCCTGTTCTTTTAACCTGGCTGCGTCACTTTTATCAAGAGATATTTTTTCCTCTTTTAAAATTTCTTCTTCCCGCTTTAACTCTTCATAGCGAAGCTTTTCCTCAAAGAGTTTTTCTCTATTTAATTGAAGGTTTTCTTTAAATTGGCAGCCATCTTTTTCACAATTTTTAAATTTTTTTGATACATCTGAAAACATAAGTGCTTTATCGTAAAGAACAATCTGGTTGTACTGATCATAAACCTTTTCAATCTGTTTTGCCCCACGAATACTTTCTTTTAATGTATCCAGATTTGTCTTCAAATTATCCATATTTTCAATCGCTTCCGACATTGGACGAAGGTCATCTTCTGAAAGCGTCTGAAGAGAACTGCTCAAAATTTCATTAATGAGTGATGGTTTAAAATCCTTAGAAAGCTTTGGTGTACGAAGCTGAATCAAAAGTTCCAGAAGCTCTTTGTATTCCTCCTGTGTCTCAAATCCAAAGAGAAGACGGTTGACACATAGAGCATATTCTCCCTGAGTATCCATAACTCTTCCACCTTCTCCGATTCTATTTTTCAGTTCTCCTTTTGAACAGGTAATTTTATTTCCCATGGTCTTATACAGAAATACGTCTTTTCCTATTCTTCGTCCATCTGTAATACAAAAATACCAGGATTCCAATTTTTTATTTTTCCTTGCGCGAAGTCCGATTCCCAGAGTCAAATATTCTTCACTTTCCAGTCTCTTCAATTCCATATAAAGATAACCGGTGCGTTCTTCCCTCTCATCTCCTTCTTCCAGAAGATAATTCTCCATTTTTCTTGCCCGGGAGCCAAAGGGATCTAGTCGTTCTGGCCTCATATTTCCATCAAGAAGCAACGGAATAAAGCTCTGCATAGTCACAGATTTTCCCGAACCATTCGCTCCGCGAAGAAGCATTCTCCCATCAAGAAAGTCAAATTCTTCCTCATCGTAATACCAGAAATCAATTAAACCCACTTTACTTATCTGCCATTTACTGTTCATTTTCTCCTCCGTTTTTCATAAAATCATCCGGATATTTCCCTGCAATTTTTCCTGCTGCCGGCATAATTTTTATATCTTCACGCTCTTCTTTTATAAGTTCCAGTTCTTTCATATAAGAAAATACTTCTTTATAAAAATCCGAAAATGTCATCTCTCTGTACGTCTTACTAAATCCACATCCAAACTTTTCTTTACACTCATCTATTATACTGCGAAATATCTCTTTTGGAATACAAAGCTGCTCATCTAATGGTATGTCTATGGTTCTCCGTTTTACTCTTTCCTGTATCAAATTATGAACAAGAAGCACTGCGTCTGAAAGTGTGTTTTCTTCAGGGAAACATCTGCCAAGCCTACATTCCTCTCCAAGTACAAGATACGCGCTGCTCTTATGTACCTGTAATTCACAATCAAAAAAATCTGAAAAGTCTCCCTCAATCATATTTCTAAAATTCCTTATATAAGCAAAGTCTTCTTCTGTGTCTTCACTTTTATATATCCCCATAGACATAAGGAGTCTTCTGTATACCCTCTGCCTTCTTACAATTCCCCTGTCTTCATTCACGTCAATCCACTCTTCTTTTTCGAAATCTTTCGGAGTAGTATATTTCATAATATCCTGCGTAAAATTCTTCATAAAATACCTGGAAGCTCCTGTATTTTCGTACAGTACTTCACTTGTATTATCTCTTGCAAAATCTTCTTCATTTCCATCATTTACATTCAAAATCCCGCAATTCACACAGTATTTTATTACTTTTATCATGTGTCTTCTATATCTGTAAACGGTCCAATCAATCTGCTCTTCCTTGTACTGAGATTGTACATACTCTGTCAATTCCGATAAAACAAACTGTTCCTCTGCTTCTTTATCCTCCAGAAACATCAGAACCATACAGAAAAATACATATTCTACAGGCTCCCGAAACTCTGAAATCCCCATCCAGTTTTCCGCTTGTGCCGGTATCTTTTCCACTTTAATCATATAGGGATTTACAATTACCTGATAGCCAAGTTTCTCCATTAAAAACTTCTTCTCTTCGCCTACTGAAAGCGCTTCTTTTATCTGATAATAAAGTTCTTTATCCCTTGCCTTCAGTATCCATCTCCGATTCAACAATATTTCCAATGTTCTCATTTTAATCTCCGTTTTCAAACACAATGGTATATGCCGGCATCTGAAAAACACCGTCTGTACACTCTAACGCACAATATTTTTGAGTCTCCGGCTGTTCAATTCTGTATATCCGTCCATCCTCTGTTTTCGCACAGTGATTTTTATTTTCCAGTGCTTTTGAAAGCCACAGAAGAAACATATCGCGAACCTGTGGCTGAAGAACCGGAAGCTTTGCAAACTCCAACTTCCCATTTTGAATATAGCTGTTCAAAAGTATTTTCTCTTCTTCCAGCCGTTTTATCATAGCAAGACGCATCTCCTCTTTTTGCCTGGAGTGGTCAACAATTCCACTTCTCTTTGCTTTCTCTTTATAAGTTCTTACCCGGGGAGACACGGTTACCATATATCCTTTTTCTTCGTAGACTCCACTGTAAATACTGTCTGTCTCTCTTTGCATTTCTCCTTTTAAATGAAACGGTTTTTCCACTCCAAAGACCATTGCGGAAAGTCTGTGTGCTTCCTGTATATCTTTACATTTTCCAAACATTTGCGCCAGCTTTTTATATTCTTCTTTTCTATTTGCGCCCTGATTGCTCATCTCACTGATACGGGTGGCATATCTTGTAATTTTTCTTATAATCTCATTTGTATTGTCAAACACTTTGCCTGCTTCAGATTCCAGACCCTCTTTTCCGGCAAACCACTGAGAAATACTTTCCCATCGTCCCTTCACTTTATCGTAAATCATCTTCTCGTCCACTTCTGCATCAATCCGCGGAATTTCCAGTTCATATGCAGTTACCCGTTTCAAAATATTTTCTATTGTTTCCTGCTTTACTGTACGGATTTTCTGCTCGATTGACGTTACATTTACCTGTAGACTTTTTACAAAAGATCGAAGATATTCAATTAACCTATCTTTAAACAGAAGAAATTCCTTTGTTTTCATTAATTCTTCTGCTTTAACACTGTTTAATTCCCTCATATAATCCTGATAATTCTGATTCAGACGAATAAAATCACTATTTAAGTCATTCCACCAGCCATACAGTATCTCCTCTTTTTCACTTTCTATCTCCTCCAGTTTTCCTATATAAATCCGAAGTCTTTCCAGAAGTGTCGGTTCCAGAGAAGAACCTTCTATAAAAAGGTTTTCAATACGAATAGCCATTCGTTCAATCTCTACTGCCACTTCAGAAAGCTGGTAACGGAACTTTTTATTTTTAAACTCCTCAATTGTAGTAACTTTTCTTGTATCCTGAATTGTCACAAGATTCCCCCACCCCGCCAGAGCCGTTAAGTCCTGCTGGCACTGCTCCATTGTATATTCTGAAAAGTAGGGGTCTTCCTTTAATTCTGCAAATATCTCTTCCTGGTACATCCAATACTTCAGTTTTTCATACTTTAAATAAAAAAGCCGGATAATGGGACGGTATCTGTCTGTATTCTCTACATTTAGATACTTTGCTTCCATCATCGGCTTTCTCGTTTTCTCCTGGATTTTCATCTTCCTGTACCCCATTTATCTTATATTTGGTATCATTTTACCATATTATAAACGGAGTTTCTATTGAATTTGGGAGAATTATTTATTTTATGTTTTGCCCAGATTTTACAAAAAATATCGTAAAACTATAAATCTTAAACTTATATTTCTAATCTTACACCTTTCACTCGTTTCATGGAAAACAACGGCATATGTCATTTTTTGAAATATACAGACTTCCTTCACGGGAAGTGACGATAGGATATGCAGATACTTCCATTGTAGGATAATTTCAATCCACACTTCCCTCACGGGAAGTGACCGATGCCGGTAATCATCAAAAATCCCTTTTTTAGTATTTCAATCCACACTTCCCTCACGGGAAGTGACGGGCGACCTCATGGACTGTACAGGCAGCGCAGAAATTTCAATCCACACTTCCCTCACGGGAAGTGACTTCTGTAGGCTTTTTTGAGCCTGAGAACAATAAAATATTTCAATCCACACTTCCCTCACGGGAAGTGACCTTCCGTCATAAAGCCCAGGCGAATCGCTTCACATTTCAATCCACACTTCCCTCACGGGAAGTGACATAGTATTCGCATTCTCTACAAGTACAACCTTTATTTCAATCCACACTTCCCTCACGGGAAGTGACTGGATTTTCTGCCACTTTAACAGCCAGTCCAGAATTTCAATCCACACTTCCCTCACGGGAAGTGACAGCCATGCGCCGCCTGGAAGTCGTACCCATGCACATTTCAATCCACACTTCCCTCACGGGAAGTGACCGTATTTGATAAAGATCTTCTCATCTTGTTCTGTAATTTCAATCCACACTTCCCTCACGGGAAGTGACGCAATTTTGCACAAATAAAGCTTTGCTTTTTCATGCAACATGCACATTTTTTTGCTTTAACACAAGACTTTCTCTTTATACTACTCTACGTTCTTTCAATAATACCTCATTTTATGCATTTTTCTGGTGCGAATCTCCCAGTATTTTTATGTGCGCTTATAGCTCGCACCTGGAATATTTCTACATAATTAAAATTTTATCTGGGGCAATACCCCTGTCCACTCCGATATGTTCGATTTTTGTCTGATATTTATTTCCCAAATAATAAAAACGCAGGCTATCTACTTCTTCATCGATTATATCAGATAATACTGCCTTTAATTTCACACATTGCGCACCGTCTAAAAGGCATTCAAATACTGAATTTTGTACTCTTCGTCCATAATTCACACACTGTTTTGCAACTTTTCTTAAACGAGTTTTACCTGCCGCTGTTTCTGTATTCACATCATAGGTAATCAAAACCAGCATATCCTCACCTCATTTCCACAAAAACACAGGGTATCCATCCAAATCTCCCCTAAGGTATCTCGCCAACAGCATTGCCTGAACATACGGAACCATTCCCCATTCTATCTTTTCTTGTAAATATGGATGGGTAAGCGTTTCCTTCTTTTTATTCTGCCATTCCGTCAGTATTTTTCTTCTGGCTTCATCATTCATTAACACTGCACCATTTTCTTTTCGAACAAAACTTTTCCCATTAACCATTTTTTTATTGATTAATGACAGGACAAATCGATCTGCCAACACTGCACGGAGTTCTTCTATCAAATCCAACGACAGAGAAGCTCTTCCCGGACGCTCTGTATGAAGATACCCCACATATGGATCTAAACCTACGCTTTCCAGAGCAGATGTGATGCTATTGGTAAGTAATGTATACACAAAAGAAAGAAGCGCATTTACATTATTAAGTGGAGGTCTTCTATTTCTTTCACCAAAAATAAATTCTTTCTTTTGTTGTAAAATTAATTCATTAAACACCCCAAAATAAACAGCAGCAGCCTCTCCTTCATATCCTCTCAGCTGCTCTTTGGACTGACAATTCTGTATGTATTCCAAAGAATTTTTCAGTTTATTTGAGGCATTTTTCACTTTATCCACGTCTATTTGCAGACTATGGTCTCGAACTGCTCTTTCCAATATCCATCTTGCATTATAAACCTTTCCAATAATACAACTTCTGGCAATGCCAAGGCTTATTTCATCATTTTTGCTGCTTGCGTATTGCTGTTCTCTCAGCAATACATTACCTTTTGTTTTTCCGATAACACGAGCCAAAAATTTCCCCTGTGGCGTCATATAACAAAGAGAAATATTTCTCTCCGCACACGCTCCCATAAGAGCAGGACTTGTTCCTCTGTAACCAAAAGAAACGATTCCCTCCAGATTGTGAAGAGGAAGTCTCCCCACTTCTGCTTTTTCTTCAAAAACAACAATATTTTCCCCATCCAGCGACAGATAACTATTTTCAGAAGTAACGTATAAAGTATTTAATAACTTTTTCATTGTTTTTCCTCCTCAAGCCGCTGATTCAAATATGTCTTTACAGAAACCGCTTTTCCAAGCTTCGGAATACAAATATCTTTTAATGAACAGGCATTACAGGATTTGCTGTATTTTACTTTTGGCGTATATCCTTTTTCGTAATACTGGTGCATTTCCAGAAACATATTTTTTACTTCTGCCCGTAGCCCTTCTGTAATCTCAACAGGTTCTCTTCTCCTTGTTTCCCCATAAAAAATTGCACCTTCTAAAATCTCTGTTGAAAACATTTCTTCCAGACACATTGCCTGTGCTGCAAGCTGTAACTTATCCTCTTCCGTAAGCTTTGGTTTCCCCTTCTTATACTCTACAGGGTAAACAGAAAATGTTCCTCTGTGTCCCCGAAGCTGAATCCCGTCCTCGCACGGACAAAATTCAACAACATCACACTCTCCGCTTACTCCCATGCTTCTTGAAAAAACAGGAAGTGCTCTTGCTGTAATCAATCCTTTTCGCGTCTCTTTCAATATAGGATCGTGTACTCGTTTATGAAGCAATTCCCCTACTGCTGTATGAACATTGTCTGCCCATTGCTGTTCAATATGTATAAGCGCCCACTGTCTTCTGCAAAATTTAAAATGCTGAATCCCTGATAACATTAAATACTGATCTTCTTCATAATCCATTAAATCATCCTTCTTACTTCTACTGAATCCGGAATATTTTCTTTATGAATTTCAACAGAATACTCCTGATATTTTCTTGGATACTCAATCCCTTCGTTCTTTTTCACTTCTACAGCATCAAATAATTTATATGCCGGACAATCTCCCAACTCACTGCTATGCTTAAATACAATCAATTCTCTGACTGCCATTTTTCCTCTTGCTGCCGAATGATCATGTTCAAACATATTTATAATTGCTTCCCATAATAACTCTAAATCTTCTTCGGAAAATCCTGTAACTTTACGTGCAAGATTTGCAGAAACATATCCTTCCACTCTATATAATCCATATGGAACTATCGTTTTTCTTCCCATTTCTGTACTTTTATTTTCTGCATCTTTTTCTGTTGTAATAGCGACTCTCGTAATTGTTACTTCCTGGCTGATAACCGGGTCAATACTTCTGGCAAAGCCAATTTGTACAGGTCCTCTTACCTGTCCGCAATTTAAAGAAGCTTTTACAAAAGTAGTCATTACTGCGCCAAAAGTCCGAATATCATAAAAATTTTCACACATATAATCCCGCAGTTTTATATCCGTTTTCGGGTCGCTTTTCTTTAATTTCTTTAAAGCTTCTGTAACCTTTTTATCATCTGTTTCTTTTACTCCAAGATTTTCACATGCCTCACGGTCACTCCTATTCAAGGGAACATCTTCTCTGATATAAATCTTAAATCCTTCTTCTCCTTCTTTTACTGTTTCGATATAATTTCTTATTTTTCTTTTTAAGCATACATCTGTTACAAGTCCCAATCCACTTTCCGGGTCAATTCGCGGCATGTTTCCCGCATCTGGATCTCCATTTGGATTTCCGTTTTCTACATCAAATAATACTACAAATTCATATCTGTTTTTAATCGTTTCCTTCATTTGTTTTCTCTCCTTTTTTTTCATATTTTTTCTGCATCTGATGATAATATCCTATTGTGAATTTCCCCTGTTCTTCCAGAGATAAACGTTTGGGGTATTCCTCTCCAAGTTTTCCAATAATCTCCATCAAAAGATTCTCGTAATGTCTTTTTGCACTTTCTTTTTCCCGTTCAATTTTCTTAATATGACTGTTTTTTAGTTTGATCAATATTGGAAAAACTAATGCCGGTGTTGCACAAGCTGCATTAAAATATCTGTCTCGTATTGTCGCTTTTATTCCTGGATTTGCCTCTATTTGAATGCATTCCAACACAGAAAACAATCGTCCCAGCACATATGCTGTTTCTTCACTCGTCTCATTTAATCCCATATAATTTTCTCCTTCCTTCCAATTACAATTTTTTATTAAATACGCCTTTATTATTCCTGCTCTGCCCCAGCTTACTTTTCCCTGCTCTGCTTTAATACGAATCAAAGTATCTGTGTAAAGACTTGCCGGATACCTTCCTCCTGATATAATTGCCTGCATTACCATGGACGCCATATTAGAGACAGGCTTTTTATCTTTTGCTTTCTGATTTACAGTTTCCCACATCATCTGCCATATACCAAGGTATTCTCTTGTCTCCCAAGCCGGACGTATTATTTCCATCCTCTTGTAATGTTTCGAAATATTTTCCAGTATATTTCCGAAAGAATTGCGATAAAAGAGACGTATGAATAATCTGGCTGCATTAGGAGCTAAACCTAAAATATAAAATGTTTCATCAGAATTCAAATTTACATTCTCTACAACAATAGGCTTACCTTTTTTTAATTTTTCAAAAATATCTTTTAATTTATCTTCATTGTCTTCCACAGGATTTAAAAATTCTAAAAATGTTTTCTGGTATATTTCTTCTCCTTTTTCTGCCCAGAATACCATCATAGTATCTCCCAAAAGAAATGTATATTCCCTTTTAGAAAGAAGATAATTCAAGGCTGTTGTGTAAGCAAATTCTGCGTATTTTCCAACAGGTGCATTATAACTTTGTTCCTTCCCATACGACTCAAACGCCTGAGCATTGAAAGAGACAAGTGCAGCTCCGCTTGATTGTGCTCCCGGAACCCCTTTTATAGTCTTATGGATTCTGGCAATAGGTGCTTTTTCTCCTGTAACAAGACAAATCCCTTCCGTCTCTTCTCCGCTTTGTTTCTGACTTTCCTCCCACATATTCCTAATGTCATCATCTTCCTGTGCCCATTTCATCTCCATGCAAAACACAAGATTCCCTCCATCGGTAAGGTCATCCCATATCTCTTTTATTTCTTCATTTTCTGCTGCCTTTTCAGGTTTCCAGTTTTCAAAATAAAGCCGGATTGCCTGTGCCATTTCTCCTTTTACACCATCTAATAGAAGTAAGTGTTTTTCTCTTGCGGCGTGAAAACACTCTAACGCACGGCATTTTTTATTGTTATCATCCATTTCCCTGTCAATTCCCAGAAAATATTTTGCATTGTCGCAGAGAAAATTTGCGGACACATCAGAAGACCTGGGAACCATTTCCGGAACTTGCATAGCCTTTGGCACAATAATCTTTTTCTTTCCTCTTATATCCTCTTCTTTCAGACAAAAAATATTTTTTATTTTTCCCTCTTTTGACAGGTTAACAGCATAAGAAACTTTGGCAGTACACCAGCCTTTCCGTGATACCTTTTCTTCTCTGGCAAGAACTTCATAATATCTTGTCAACGCCTGCAATATCATCGTATCACCTCGCAGTCTCTTAAATCCAAAACCCCATTTCTCATAACTGCCCGAAAAAACATAGGACGTATATTTTCCTTATCCGAATAATCCATGTCATACAACATAATTCCTAAATCTTTTTCCGGCACATCACCATAGTAAGTTGTAATTGTTTCCTCTTCACACAAAGCAAAATGAGCCGGAAATTCTCTGCATCCAAAGTATGGCATATGATAGCAGGATCCTTTTCTTAACCTTCTCATTATAATGTCTTTAAATTTTCCGGGATTATCTGTTTCATTTGCTTTTTCCGTCATTTCAAAATGTGCCTCTATTACATACTCTACATCGGTCAGTAAGACAGATGCTCTCTGTACAATCTCCTCTTTCGTATTGATATAGAGAGGCTTTTGCGCTCCATTATATACTTGTAAAACATTATTTAACGAAACCTTACTTTTTACCTCATTTCTTCTTACACTTGTAAATCGTACCGGATTTTTTACATATATTTTGTCAATCACCCACCTAAGACCGGGATGCCAATAAATTGCCTCCAGAATCCCTCTTGCCGCTGAAGGTGTCATTACATCATACGAGTATCTTTCTACTTTAACTTCCGGTCTTGAAAAGAGAGCATAATCTCCCCATACCCGTACTTTTACTCCTACGCCCATCGCCTGTACTCCCTTCTTTTCATAATATCTCTCCTTTCCTGTAACATTCTGCTATATAATCTCTTGATTGGTAATAAAAATCTGTATTGTAATCTGAGATATGCTCATCTATCCACGAATGATATACTTCCCATATTCCCTCTGTAATTTCTTCATCTCCGTAACAATCCTCTATAAGACGCTCATACACTTCTCCAATATCCCAATAATCAGGAATGGTATATTCACACGCTGCTTCATTATCAAACGTCCCTTCTTCTATTTTGCTTTCCTCTATAAATTCATTTGCCACTTTTTCTATTGGTTCACAATGAAAAACATCTGCAAATTCATAAACTCTTTCAATCTGATCTTTTCCCAGAAAATCTACTACTTCTCGCCTTGTTCTTTTTACCTTTCTTCCTATATATTCAATCAAACTACAGGTAAAAAACAAATCATTGTTATTTTTTCTTCCCATATACTTTCTCACTTCCTATAAATTGTAATGTATCAAGAGCAGAAACCGTATGAAAACTAATCTGATGTGTAGGATACTTAAATTTAACCAGTTCCCAGAAGGCAGCTCTTGAAATTTTTCCATCTATAAAATTTTGAATATAATTATAAATTGTATCGTCTGCCATAGGTCCTTCTACAATATCATAATTATGTGATTTCCCATATCTGCAGGCAACCACAAAATCCAACCATTCTTCTGTCATTTTTTCAAATATAAGGCAGTTAAGATTATCATTGGGGGTATATTCATATTTATTTACATATCCTGCTTTTCCATATCGTATTGCCCACCGTTCTGCCTGTTTTTGATATTTAGTACAATAAAACCCGAAATAAAAATCTTTATTAAACTCAGCTTTTCTTATTTCCGGAAATTTTACAATTTCTTTACTCCCATGATATAAAATCATACCTTTTCTCCTTCAAAAAATTTCAGCTTATCAATCCTTATAAATCCACTATACGCCTCTTCTATTGATAAGTCAATCAATAATTCATTATTTTCAAATTGAATTTCATTGAAGATTTTGAATTAAATAAAAAAATATATTATACTTACCACGTCGGGAAATCCCGTGGATTGAAATAATGATATTCTTTTTGAAATTTAATGTTAAAAGCGGTGACTGCAGTCTGTCTGCACTCACCGCTTTTGCTTTCTGTTACCAAAACAATGCCATTCCATTTTCTATATTCAAGTCAAGCCCAAATTCTTCCGTGTATCTCTCCTTATCCTTCAATTCATAAAAGTCATTTATATTTTCTGCCACCAGTTCTATCATGCCTGCCGCTTCCATTTTTTCTATTACATCGTCGTAAAGCGTAACAGAATACTGTCCTGCTTTTCTCATACTTGTTTTTGTAAATCCCTGATATTTCAACTGTTGCAGTAAATCCTGCGCCTCCTCTTCTATCGGAATAAAGACTGTTTTCGTATCATTTTCAATCATTTTAAAATCTTCTGCCACTTTTGGAAAATTACATTTTATCCCTTTAAATTGCGCCATAATGTTCTTTTTATCAAGCTCACTGCTTTTTAAGTGATACAAAAATTTAAAATATTCCTCTATCGTTTCCAAGGCAGAAATATCTTTCCCCTCTGAAACTAATGTTTTTGCTGCCTCAATCTGTTTTCTCTGTCCCAAAATTCTTTCCTGCTCTTCAAATCGAAAAACATAAACGTTGCTTTCTTCCGGAGAACGCTTTCCTTCTCTGTTACACCTGCCAGCCGCCTGAATTACAGAATCAATACCTGCAAGCTGTCTGTATACAGACTGAAAATCAAGGTCAACTCCGGCTTCTACAAGACTGGTAGACAAAACAAGACACCTTTCCCCGTTATTTAAACATCTCCTTACTTCTTCCAGCACACGCTTTCTATGTTTGGGATACATAGACGTAGATAAATGAAATACTCCCTGTCCCTTTAATGCCTTATATAACGCCTGTGCCTTCTTTTTTGTATTCACAATACAAAGAGCCTGATATTCTCCTGACAGTTTTTCAATTAAATCTTCTTCTGATATTTTATCCAGATTTTGAAATGTAGTTCGCTTAAAAAACGCAAACTGCTCTTCCATCCTTGGGCAAAGTTCATATGCCGATATTCCGCTTTGAAAAAAAGGCTGCAGCGCAGGCTGTGTTGCCGTACAAAGTACAGCACTTACTCCAAAACTGCTCACTAGTTCTTCTATCATAGCGATACATGGCTTTAAATAATCTGCAGGAAGCATTTGCACTTCATCAAAGATAATAACACTGTTCGCAATATTATGAAGTTTCCTGCATTTTGAGGATTTATTTCCAAACAAAGATTCAAAAAACTGCACATTTGTAGTAACTACCACTGGTTTGTCCCAGTTTTCCGCCGCAAGCTTCATGGGATTCCATTCTTCTGAATCTCCATAGTCTACATTGCAATGACTTTCTAAGACATTTTCATCTCCCAGAATACTCCTAAAAATTTGTGCGTTTTGCTCTATAATGCTAGTATAGGGAATTACATAAATTATTCTGTCCATATTATTGTGTACAGCATGGCGCAGCGCAAATGCAAGTGAATCTACTGTTTTTCCACCTCCCGTAGGTACCGTTAAACGGAAAAGACCTTTTTCTCTTTTTCCCGCCTCCAGGCAGTTTCTTAAAATTTCCGTTCTTCTCCCATTTACTGTATTTATCTCTTTATTTAGCAACCATTTTGACACATATTTCTCGAGCTTTTGAAGAAGAATCTCTATACTTTCGCCTGTGTCACGTTTTATTTCTCCCTTTTTCATAAAAGCTTCCGTATCAAGAAAATCTGCATCTACAAGACAAGAATATAGCATTCTTATAAAAACACTCAAGGAAAAATCTGGATTTTTGGTTTCTCCATATGCAATAGGAACAGTTGTCACCTTCGGAATTTCTATTTCATCTTGATATGCAGAATAGTCTTTTAGTGTTTTTTTCATTCTTCCCATAAGAGTCGATTCAAAACCGCCATCCTGAGAACTTCCGTAATTGGGCAAACCAGCATGATGGCCTGCAATGCAGTAACTCATAATAGGATATAAGCCACCCTTCTCCACACACACCTTTGCACCGGCAGTTGAATGATCAATCTGCTCATTCCCGTTTTCTCTTATTTTGTGTTGAAATTCCACACTGTACTTTCCTATATCATGAAGATACCCGCAACAATATCCCCACTCCTCTTTTCCAAATTTTTTTGCAAATTCTCCACTGAGCTTCGCAGTTCCTTCTAAATGTTCCTTTACAGTTTGTTCTCTTTCTTCTTGCAGATGGGCAACATATTTCATACACCTACTCCCTTTATCCATATACAACATTGCACAATCTTTTTCGTTTTTTATGTTTTTATTTAATTATACCCATTCTATATCTTGAGAACAAGAGCTTTTTTATTTACTTCTTCTACCGATACATCGCCCCGGAATTTAGTGCGTTCTGAAAGTTAAAATTCTTTATTTTGTTTACATACGGTTCCATGTCTTTCCATATCTCTGTATAGCGGTATCGTTCTATGACTTTTTTCATCCTTCCTCTCTCTTGTGTATCGAAATATTTCTTCAAAGAACCGGAAAGAAGCAGCATCTGCACCAGAAATGCAGTATTTTCATCCGGATAATTTCGGTTCAAAGCCTCCTTGAACTCTCTGACAACTTCCTCTGCCTCTTTTTCATATAAACTGATTACTCTCTTCTGTCGGAATATTCCTTTTTTCATCTGTATTTTCAGCATATGTTTCTGCGACAATGATTCCTGTAAATCGTCAGCCAAAATCTTTATATTCTTTTGAGAAGGACTGCAGCAGTAATAATCCAGCCATTTTGCAGTTGTTTTTGAATACAGCTCTATATTTGTATATATTTCTTCCAAACCTGTATATTCTGATGGAAGAGGTTTATGAATGGAAAGGCTGCCGTTTTTCTCCTTTCTGACGCAGCCGGACTGCAAAAGCTCATAAATCCCACCCAAGACAATGCCTGCGCTGTTTTGCGGCTGATATATATCTGTATGCTTTCCTTCTGCATAATAGGAAAGTATCATATATGCCTCTGAAATTGTTATTTTTTCCATACTCTGCTCACCCTTATTCCTCAAACATCAGATTTTCAGGATAATCCGGATATTCTTTCTGTATTTCAAAATCTGTTACCGGAATGGTTTTATCCACCTCCTGAAAAGATACGTTATCCATCCATACACGTCCTTTTCCATTTAAAAGAATACCGATATTAATGAGCTCCGTCTCTTGTGGCACATCCAGAACGCAGGAATAAAGATTCCAGTTCACCGAGCCTTTAATGGAACGATTCTGCATATTGTCCAGTTTCAGGGTTACACTGAATTTTCCATCCAGACGCATCCATAACCCTGCCCATCCCTCTACTTCCAGCGCTTTCACAAAAGCCGAAAAACGAACCCTTTTCCCAAGAAACCTTTCTGCCCGGAATTGCTGCATGATTGTTGCATATTCATCTGGCGTAAAATCTTCTGTTTCCGACCGGATAAACGCAGAAGCAGTTCCTGTGTGAAAAACAGTACGGTCAATTCCTGTTTTATATTTGTCCGGCGCTGTTCCTGTAATAATCCAGTGTTTAATTTCTGTGTTCTTTTTCATGTTCATACCTCCATTGGTAAGATTTTTTAATGCTTTTCGATACTGTCCCGGCGGCAGTCCGTAAACCTTCTTGAATGCCCTTGTAAATACCTCCTGAGATTCAAAACATAAGTACACGGCAATATCAAGAATACGTATGTTACTGTTGAGAAGAAGAGACGAAGCTTCTGCAAGCCTTCTTTTTTGAATATACTCATATAAATTAAGCCCTGTTTCTCTTTTAAAAACTCTCTGAAAATGATATTTTGAAAATCCGGCAAAAGCTGCTGCCTCCTCCAGTCTGATTCCTTCATTCAAATTGTTTTCAATATAATTCATTGCCTTTTTTATTTCTTTTGTATATTCCATTCTCCTTCCCCCTTACATGAAGCAGTATACCAGATGAAGACATACCGGATTTGACAATTTGTGCTATTCTTTTTTATTCTACCCCAATTTTCGAAATTTGACTTTCTTCTTTTATTTTTATATGATAAAGATACACGACAAACACCCTATCCCTGTTTGCCGGTTCACTCTCAAACTATAAAACGATATAGGAGAAATTAATATGTCAAAACTCCCACAGATTTCAGAGGCGGAATTTGAAGTTATGAAAATCGTATGGAAATATGCGCCGATTAACACAAACGAAATTACAGAAAGATTAGTACAAATAACTGCATGGAGTCCCAAAACAATTCAAACCTTAATCAAGCGTCTTGTGACTAAAGGCGTTCTCTCCTACGAAAAGCAGGGACGGATTTTTGTTTATACTCCCTTGATAGAAGAAAAAGATTATCTTAATCAGAAAAGCCGCTCTTTTCTCAGTCGATATTTTCACGGTGACATTACAGCCCTGCTTTCTTCTTATATAGAAAACGATGCTCTTTCCCAAAATGAAATTGATTCCCTCCGCAGTCTTCTTTCTGGAAAGTCGGAGAAAGGAGAGGATTCCAATCACTGATTTCATGATACATTTTTTCATGTGCAGCATCTTTTTCAGCTTTATTATTCTGGTTTTTCTTTTCCTAAAAAGTAAATGTCAGAATATACTTTCCCAAAGAATGCAGTACAACCTCTGGTTCTTTATGCTTGGATTACTTACCGCTCCGTTTCTTCAGCTGCCTGCAAACAAATTTCCTTCCATATTCTCCCTGTTTTCGCTTTCTCAGGCTGCTTTTCAGGGAAACGCTATGTCTTCTGTAAACGAAAATAGAAACTCTCTTCTTTCTTCCAATACAGACTGGCTGAATGATTTTTCTGTTTCTGTAAGCGAAAAAACTCCTTCTTTTATAGGTTCTTTTCTGTTTGGAATCTGGATTTTGGGAATGGTGATCGCGGCCCTGTTTTTTATGAAGGAAGCGCTCCGTCTGTACCGTATTAGGCGGGCCGCTCTTCCTCTGGAAAATTCGGATATACGCAAAATTTATCTTCAATGTACAAACGAATTAAATGTAAAAAGAATCCCGCCTGTTTATACGACTGTATTTTTAAATTCTCCGATGATAACAGGCTTACTAAGACCCTGCATTTATCTTCCTTTACATCTGATTTCTGATTACAATGAAATAGATTTGCGCTACATTCTTCTTCATGAGCTGCAGCATTATAAACACAGAGACGAATTTGCCAATGCACTGATGAATGTAACCGGAATCATTTACTGGTTCCACCCTCTGGTGCACTGTGCCTTAAAGGTAATGTGTAATGACAGAGAAATTGCATGCGATACTTCTGTACTGAATTTGTTGAATCCAAAAGAATATGAAGGTTACGGAAATACGCTGATTAATTTTGCAGAAAAGATTTCCCTTCATTCTTTTCCTTTCTATGCAAGACTCGGAGGAAATCAAAAACAGATAACTCAACGCATTTTAAACATCGCCGCTTACAGAAAGCCCTGCCGCCCCGGTCAGTGGAAAAGCTTTTTTGTCTTTCTCATCACGGCACTGTTTTTAATCAGCTGTACGCCTTTTGTTTCTCTCTATGCCTGTGAAAACAATATATATTCCTGGGATATTTCGAAAAAAAGAATTTCATATGCTGATCTTTCTTCTCACTTTGGAACATATACCGGCAGCTTCGTTTTATACGACTTAAACCGGGACTTCTGGACTATTTATAACCAAAAACAGGCTCTTCAAAGAGTGACTCCTGTATCTACTTATAAAATATATGACGCTCTTTTTTCACTGGAGGAAGATATCATTTCTGCTGAAAATTCTTTTATCCCCTGGGACGGAGAAGCCTATCCCTTTGATGCCTGGAACAAAAATCAGACGCTCTCATCTGCCCTTTCTTCTTCTGTAAACTGGTATTTCCAGAAAACAGACGAGCTGCTTGGAAAGAGCCGGATTTCCGATTATATACAAAAAATTCAATATGGCAATCAAGATGTAAGCGGGGAACTTTTTTCTTACTGGCTGGATTCTTCCCTTAAAATTTCCCCTGTAGAGCAGGCAGAACTTCTGAGCCGTTTTTATTCCAATGACTTCCATTTTTCTCCGGAAAATATACAGACAGTAAAAAATGCGCTTTTACTCTTCGGTTCTGATGATGTTTCGCTTTATGGAAAGACAGGTACCAGTCAGGTAAACGGGCAGGATACCGCAGGATGGTTTATCGGTTATGTGGAAAATAAAGATTCTGTCTATATTTTTGTTACAAATATCAAAGGCAGAAAAGAAGCCAATGGCAGTCATGCAGCCAATATCACACTTTCAGTCTTGGAAAATCTCGGCGTTTTCCAGGACTGAAATCATCAGGAAAACCAATTTTCCAACACGGCTTTGCTCTTTTCTACTACGTATCCACTTCCACCTCTTTCCTTTACATCTTCTGTCATGCTGATAAGTAAAACAGGATTCTCTTGTGTCTTTTCCGCTGTAAAAACGCAAAACCACCCAAGCTCTGTCCCGGAAGTATCCTCTGTTGACGCTTTTATTTCCGCTGTCCCTGTTTTTCCAGCAAGAACTACATCTTCTCTGTAAGCATCGTAACCGGTTCCCTCAACCTCACTGATCACTTTTTTCATTGCTTCCAGGACCAGATTCGCGGTTTCTTTTGAAAATGCTTCCGGAATCCAGTAATCTGCCGTTTTATCTTCTTTATAAAGGAGGTATGGTTTTATCATATTTCCCTCATTACAAAATGCGGTGTAAATACTTGCCATATGAAGTGGATTTACGAGCATCTGCCCTTGCCCGTATCCACTGTCCGCTAATTGTATCTCTGTTTCTATGTGTTCTGTGTTGGAATAACTAGATTTTGTCATTTTAATCTCAAAAGGAAGCTCTTCATAAAATCCAAGATTGTTTAAAGCTGATTCCATCTCTTTTTCCCCTATTTTCAACGCGGCTTTTGCAAAATAAATATTGTCGGAATAAATCATAGCATTTTCAAGAACTGCCGATTCATATGTATGAAGCGTGGTTACATAGTATTCTCCCCACGTAGAATCCTTCTGCCAACTCAGTCCTTCACTTCCAAAATCTTCCGCCGGATTAAGAGCACCGGACTCCAGACCCACTGCAGCTGTAATAGGCTTAAAAACAGAACCGGGACACCAGCTTTGCCGAAAACGGTTATACATAGGCTTACTGTCTGCTTCATTTAAACTCTTCCATTCTTCCCCAGTAAGACCTCTGATAAAACCATTGCTATCAAAAGATGGTGTACTGACAAGAGCCAGAACTTCTCCTGTATAAGGATTCATTGCCGCTGTACAGCTTTTATCCTCCTGAAACTGCTCATAAATTTCCGTCTGAAGTCCTGCATCAATCGTCAGTTTTACATCTTGTCCATGCTTTACTGTTTTATCGGCAATTAGTGTTTTCTCCTTTCCATCTTTGTCTGTAATATAAATTCTGCATCCATTCTCTCCTCTTAATTCTTTTTCAAATAAGCCTTCCATACCTGTTCGTCCAATAACACTCGTCTCTGTATATCCCTCACCTTCATGCTCTTTTAAATCTTCTTCTGTCACATTTTGTACGTATCCTGTCAGATGTGATGCCGCTTTTCCAAGTGGATATTCTCTTATTTCTTTATCCGTGATCATAACACCCGGAATTTCCAGAAGTTTCTTATGGCGTTCTGCTTCTTTTAAAAGTTCTTCACCAGGATTGACAGATAAAAGCTCTGTTTCTTTCACTTTCGGAATGGTTTTAATCGGTACAAAAGAATCCTCTTTTACCCATTTTTCTTTTAATTTCTTTTTGATTTCCGAAGGCTCTGTCTCTAGCAAATCCGCAATTTGCTCAATATCCTGCTCTGTGTTCTGCAATTTTCCCGGAACAATTCCCACAGAAGAAGTAATTCCTTTTCCAGCCAGAACCATTCCTTTTCTGTCTAAAATTTTTCCTCTTTCCGCTCCGTCAAAAATAATCCTCACCTTATCCTCCGCTCCCAACTGTGGAAAAATAAGAGAATCCTCCCATATAATTTCATACCTCTTTTTCCCTTTCAGAAAAAAAGCTTCATTATCAAAATCAATGGTTCCTGCCGGTGTCTCAAAAGATGTATGATACGTTACCGATTTTTCTTTTTTATCATATTCCAGCACATTGATTTTCAGATCTTCTGCTTGAATCCCTTCATAAATAGCAGAATTTCTCTTTATAAAATCATCTCTGGAAATGTTACCGGACGCTTCTTTATTTACCATATCATACATTTTTCCATATTCCTGTAGGGAAATATAGCTCATATATGTTTTTAAAAGCTCTTCCGGCATATCCCATATCTTTTGCCTGTAATATATAATGCCGGTACAAATACCAAACACGACTATTGCCAATTCTACAAGCAACAGTATATTTTTTAATCGCCTCTTTCTGCTATATCTTTTTCTTCTCTTTCTATTACATTTGTAAGATTTCATCATAAAAATTTTTCCTCCATAAAAAATATAGTTTATAAAATATTACATCTGTAAGATTTTCTTGTCAAGATGCTTTCTGTACATGTCAATCGTTTTTAATAAAAATGTAAATAATGCTGTAACTTTCCCACAGATATGTTAAAATATAAAAGGTATTTTTCATACTGCAATGTGTAAAAACATGAAAATATTAGTATCAGGAGGTTTACTTACTTATGGAATACCGGAAATTTGAAAAACTTGGGGTTTCTCCTTCTCTTCTGGGATTTGGCTGTATGCGTTTTCCTTTAAATCCAGACGGTTCTATCTGTGAAGAGGAAGCGGAAAAAATGGTAGATACGGCAATTCAGGCAGGAGTTACTTATATTGACACTGCATATCCCTATCACAACGGAGACAGCGAGCCCTTCCTTGGCCGCATTCTAAAAAAATATAACAGAAAAGATTATTTTCTTGCCACAAAACTTCCCATCTGGAACGTAAAAACACTGGATGACGCAAAACGCCTTTTTGATGAACAGTTACAGCGTCTCGATACGGAATATGTGGATTTTTATCTCCTCCACTGCCTCGATAAGGAAAAATGGCAGACTGTACTGGACCTTAATCTAATTCCTTATTTCGAAGAATTAAAAGCTCAGGGAAAAATCCGCTTTTTCGGTTTTTCTTTCCATGATGATTTTGAAGTTTTCGAACAAATTGCTACGTATCGCAAATGGGATTTCTGCCAGATTCAGTACAATTATGTAGACACAGATATTCAGGCAGGTGATAAAGGCTATGCCCTTACTGAAAGCCTTGGCATTCCGCTTGTTATTATGGAGCCTGTAAAGGGTGGCTCTCTTTCTTTCCTTCCGGATGATATTGCAGCTTCTCTTAAAGCAGAACGCCCTGACAGCAGTATTTCTTCCTGGGCGCTTCGTTGGGTGGCAAGTAAACCAAATGTAAAAGTTGTTTTAAGCGGTATGTCTACGATGGAACAGGTGGAGGATAATTTACATACCTTCGGTAAATTTGAGCCATTGACAGAAAAAGAAACAAATCTTATTGCTAAAACAGCAGACAATATTAAAAAAAGAACGAAAAATGGATGTACAGGCTGTGCTTATTGTATGCCTTGTCCTTTTGGAGTGGATATTCCCAAAAACTTCCGCATCTGGAATGAGCTTTCCATGTATGGCAATAAGGAGAAAGCCAAACAGGCATTTTTCCACGATTTGAATTCCGCCGCAAGAGCAGATCAATGTCAGAAGTGCGGAAAATGTGAAACCGTATGTCCTCAGGGAATCTCTATCCGCGAAAATCTTGCGGAGGCTGCAAATGATTTCAATAAATTGAAATAGCATTCAAAATACTTTTATTGGAGGCTTAATAATATGAGTGCAAATTCCTCATCAACACTTATGACAAAAGGTCCTATATGGAAAAAAATTATCGCCTTTGCCATTCCTCTTTTTTTAGGAAATCTCTTCCAGCAATTTTATAATACTGCCGACTCTTTAATTGTTGGAAATTTTCTGGGCAGCAGCGCCCTTGCTGCCGTCAGTTCCTCCGGAAGCCTTATTTTCCTTATGGTAGGCTTCTTTAACGGTCTTGCTGCCGGCGCCGGTGTTGTCGTTGCCCGATATTTTGGTGCAAAAAAATATAGTATGGTGCAAAAAGCAATCCATACCATTGTTACACTTGGTTTTATTTTCGGCATTTTACTTACATTTATCGGAGTAGTTGCAGCGCCTCAGATTCTGGTGCTGATCGGAACACCGGCGGAAGTACTTCCAAATTCCCTTGTATATTTCCGTATCTATTTCTGTGGCTCACTTGCATTTGTCATGTATAATTTCATGGTGGGAATCCTGCAGGCAGTCGGAGACAGCAGACATCCTCTTATATACTTGATTATTTCTTCTCTGACAAACATCATACTGGATCTTGTCCTTGTTGCAGGCTGCGGTTTTGGTGTTGGCGCTGCTGCTGCTGCAACGATTATTTCCCAGTTTTTAAGCGCTCTTTTATGTCTGCGCCACCTTCTGAAAGCTCCGGAAGAATACAGGGTCTCTTTTTCGAAACTTAAAATTGATTTTTCTCTTCTGAGACAGATTCTTTCCAATGGTCTTCCATCCGGACTTCAGAACTCTATCATTGCACTGGCAAATGTAGTCGTACAGTCCAACATCAATAAATTCGGACCAATGGCAGTAGCAGGATGTGGTTCTTACAGTAAGGTAGAAGGTTTTGCATTTTTACCTATTACCTGTTTTGCACTGGCCCTCACAACCTTCATCAGCCAGAACATCGGTGCAGGGGAATATAAAAGAGTAAAAAAAGGTGCTGCATTCGGCATTATCTGCTCTGTTACTGCGGCTGAACTTGTAGGTGTAGTAATTTACATATTTTCACCATACTTTATTGCCGCCTTTAACAGCACACCGGAAGTTTTATCCTACGGTGTTGCACAGGCCCATACAGCATCCCTTTTCTATTTCCTTCTTGCATTTTCACACTGTATGGCAGGAATTTTCAGAGGTGCAGGAAAATCTACCGTACCTATGTTTGTCATGCTGGCCTGCTGGTGCATTATACGTGTCACCTACATTACCATAACAGTTCGTTTTATTCCTGACATACGTGTTATTTTCTGGGCTTATCCACTTACCTGGTTCTTAAGCTCCGTTACATTTATTATTTATTTCTTCCGTTCCAACTGGCTGAAAAACCTGGAAACTGCAAAAATCAATTAAAATCAAATAAGAAACATTCCCAGGCGGTAAATTACAAAGGCAGCAAGCCATGCAATCATACATTGTCCGATTACCATAGCTGTCGCCCATTTACCGCCAAGCTCACGTTTTACAGAGGCAATCGCGGCAACACAAGGGGTATAAAGAAGACAGAACACAAGAAGCGCTCCTGCTCCCACAGCTGTAAGGCTGCTCTGTAAAACGGCTGTGCTTCCAAACAGCACAGTAAGAGAAGATACTACGCTCTCTTTTGCCAGGAATCCGGAAATCAGCGCTGTCACAATTCTCCAGTCGCCAAATCCAACCGGTGCAAATACCGGTGCAAGCGCACCTGCTACTAGAGCAAGAATGCTGTCTTCTGAGTTTGATACCATATTAAGTCCTGTATCAAAGTTCTGCAGAAACCAGATTACAATCGTCGCAATAAAAATCACGGTAAACGCTCTTTGCAGAAAATCTTTTGCCTTATCCCAAAGAAGATGCAGTACGTTTTTTGCTCCCGGCATACGATAATTTGGCAATTCCATAACAAATGGCACGGCTTCCCCTTTAAATGCAGTTTTCTTAAAAATAAGCGCCATCAAAATTCCCATCACAATCCCAAATACATAAAGGCCAATCATAACAAGCGCTCCGTTTTTCGGGAAAAAAGCAGCTGTAAAAAATGCATAAATAGGAAGTTTTGCTGTACAGCTCATAAATGGTGTCAGTAAAATCGTCATCTTCCTGTCTCTTTCTGACGGAAGTGTCCGGCTTGCCATAACTCCCGGAACTGTGCAGCCGAACCCAATCAGCATGGGCACAATGCTTCGTCCGGAAAGACCAAGTTTACGCAGCAGCTTATCCATAATAAATGCTACTCTTGCCATATATCCGCTGTCTTCCAGAATAGACAAAAAGAAAAACAGCGTTACAATAATCGGAAGGAAACTTAAAACACCACCTACTCCATTAAAAATCCCATCTATTACGAGTGAATGAACAACACTGCTCACATTCGCCGCTGTCATAGCCCCATCTACAAATTCTGTAAGAGCTGTAATCCCGGATTCCAGAGCCCCCTGCAAAAATGCCCCTATTACATTAAAAGTAAGCCAGAATACAATTCCCATAATTCCGATAAAAGCCGGAATACCTGTATATTTTCCGGTCAGAAAATGGTCGATTTTCTGGCTTCTTAAGCGTTCCTTACTTTCTTTCGGCTTAATCACCGTCTTATTACAGACATCCTCGATATACTCAAAACGCATCTGCGCTACTGCTGCAGCCCTGTCAAGACCGGTTTCTTCTTCTGTCTGCTTTGCAATATCCTCCAAAAGATTTTTTTCATTTTCTGTAAGACTTAACTGCTCCAGGATCTTTTCGTCACCCTCCATGACCTTACTTGCCGCAAACCTTACAGGAATCTCTGTTTTCTGTGCGTGATCTTCTATCAGATGCATGACTGCATGAATTCCTCTATGTATTCCCTCTTCTTTTCTGCAGAAATCATTTTCCATAGGGGATTCCTGATATTTTGCCACATGGACAGCATGACGAATCAATTCTTCAATTCCCTCGCCCTTTGCCGCAGAAATCGGAATAACAGGAACACCAAGCAGTGCTTCCATCTCGTTTACCTTTACAGAACCATTATTTTCTCTAAGCTCATCCATCATATTTAAAGCAACTACCATAGGAAAGCCCAGCTCGAGAAGCTGCATCGTAAGGTAAAGATTTCTCTCAATATTTGTGGCATCTACAATATTTATAATACCTCTCGGTTTTTGCTTAATGACAAATTCTCTTGTTACAATTTCCTCACTGCTGTACGGAGACATGGAATAAATTCCCGGCAGATCCGTAATTAATGTATTTTCATACCCGCGTATCACACCATCTTTTCTGTCAACTGTGACTCCCGGAAAATTTCCAACATGCTGTTTAGAACCAGTCAGCTGATTAAACAGCGTCGTCTTTCCACAGTTCTGATTTCCTACAAGAGCAAAGGTAAGCGTCTCGCTGTCTGGAAGCGGATTTTCTTCTTTTCTGTCGTGAAACTTTCCACCTTCTCCATATCCTGGGTGAAATCCCTCGTGACTTTCTATATTTTTATTGACAGCCCTTGGCTGATGCGGTTTGCTGATTTCTATATTATCAGCATCTGCAAGCCGAATCGTCAATTCATATCCATGAATTCTAAGTTCTATCGGATCTCCCATAGGCGCATATTTCACAACCGTTACTTCTGTTCCCTGTATCAGACCCATGTCCAGAAAATGCTGACGCAAAGCACCTTTTCCGCCGACAGCTTTTATAGTAGCCGTACTTCCTATCTGTAATTCGCTAAGCTTCATTTATATGTTCCTTTCCATGTGTTATCTTTGTATAACTTTTCTTATTCTGTTATATCTCGATTCCCCTTTTCTGTCAACATTTTTTTACAAAAAAAACTGCGGCAAACAGCCATCCTGTTTTGCAGCAGTTTTCGTTTTTTATTCCATTGTTTTTCCAAATACACCAATCACATTTTTTACTTTTTTCATTACCTCATCAAACATCTTAGGCGGCAGGGACTGCATTCCGTCACAAAGAGCTTTTTCCGGATTGTTATGCACTTCTATCATTACCCCGTCCGCACCTGCAGCAATCGCTGCCATTGTAAGAGGCTCAACCATAAATCTCTGTCCGGATGCATGACTCGGATCAATGATTACCGGAAGATGTGATTTCTTTTTCAGCATGGGAATTGCAGAAATATCAAGGGTATTTCTCATAGATGTTTCAAATGTACGAATTCCTCTTTCACAGAGAATGACTTTTTCGTTTCCACCTGCCATAATATATTCTGCGCTCATTAAAAGCTCATCAAGAGTATTTGCCATGCCTCTCTTTAAAAGAATCGGCTTATCCAGCTTTCCAAGTTCCTTTAACAGTTCGAAATTCTGCATATTTCTTGTTCCGACCTGAATCACATCCACATCTTCAAAAAATTCCAGGTGATCAAGACGCATAATTTCCGTCACAACAGGAAGACCTGTCGCCTTCTTCGCTTCCAGCAGAAGGTCAAGTCCCTCTCTTCCAAGTCCCTGAAAAGAATACGGTGAAGTTCTCGGTTTAAATGCTCCGCCTCTTAAAAGATTGGCTCCTGACTTCTTTACATCAAAAGCAACCTCTGTCATCTGTTCCTTTGTCTCTACGGAACAGGGACCTGCGATCACCTGAAAATGCCCTCCTCCAATTTTATGTCCGCAAATGTCAACAACCGTATCATCCGGATGCATGGAACGGTTTGCTTTTTTATACGGTTCCCGGATTCGTTTTACATCTTCCACTACATCAATTGCCCGAAGCTGATCCTCCTGAATATGACTGGTATCTCCAATCAGGCCAATAAGAGAAGCTTCCAACCCGTCAGAAAGGTGCAGTTTCAGTCCTTTCTCTGTAAGAGAAGCTTTCAGCTCTTCTACTTTCTCTCTGTCTGCGCCACGCTTTAAAATAATAATCATTTATATCTGTCTCCTTACGTAATTATCTCTCTTTTCTTTTCACATATTAACGCACACGCAGGCAGATTGTCAAGCTTTTTATTTTACATTTTAAAGCGTAACGCTTTCAAGCGTGAAAGTATTTTGTTTTTTCGATTTTACAGCTCTTCCAGCTCATCCTGGCATATTGGGCAAATTCCCTCTTTTTTCAGAACTTCTGCTGCCTTCTGATTATCCTCCACTCTGAGAATCATATATGCAGTTCCCTTCTTTCTTGAGGTAAACGCATACATATATTCCAGGTTAACCTCCTGATTTCCAAGGATACGCATAACTCTCGAAAGTGCTCCCGGCTCATCCGGCATTTCCACTGCAAGAACTTTTGTAACAGAAAATACATAGCCTGCATCCTTCAATACAGTAGACGCATTATACACATCATTTACTATAATCCGGGCAATTCCAAAATCTTCTGCCTCTGCCAGAGAAAGTGCCCGCAAATCCACATTGTTTTCTGATAAAACGTCCGTAAACTCTGCCAGCTTTCCCGGTCTGTTTTCCAAAAACACAGAAATCTGCTTTACTGTCATATCTTTTTCCTCCCTTATTTCTGATACAGATTACGCTTATCAATTACGCGCACAGCCTTGCCTTCACTTCTTGTAATTGCCTTTGGATTTACAAGTTTTACCTTTGCATAAATGCCAAGCATTGCTTTCAGAGCATCTACAAGCTCTTTTTCTTTTGCGGCAACTGCGCTAAGGCTGTCTGAGAACATTTCCGGTGTCATCTCTACCTGTACTTCTATTGTATCACTGTTATTGATTCTGTCCACTATAATCTGGTAATTAGCCGGATATCCTTTATTCATAAGAACAGTCTCAATCTGGGACGGAAATACATTGACTCCTTTTACAATAAGCATATCATCGCTTCGTCCAAGAGGCTTCGTCATTTTCACATGCGTTCTTCCGCAGGAGCATTTTTCTCTGCTCAAAATACAGATGTCACGTGTGCGGTATCTCATAAGCGGAAATGCCTCTTTTGTAATACTTGTAAATACAAGTTCCCCCTTTTCTCCATCAGGAAGAACCTCTCCTGTCTTTGGATTAATCACCTCTGCTATAAAATGATCTTCGTTTACATGCATTCCATTCTGTGCAGAACATTCAAATGCTACTCCGGGTCCTGAAATCTCTGTCAAACCGTAAATATCATACGCTTTAATTCCAAGTTTCTCTTCTATATCATGGCGCATTTCCTCCGTCCATGCTTCTGCACCGAAAATTCCTGCTTTTAAGTGAATTTCTTCCTGTAATCCTCTTTCTATAATACTCTCTGCCAGATATGCTGCATAAGAAGGCGTACAGCAGAGAATCGTTGAGCCCAGATCTTTCATAAACTGAATCTGTCGCTCTGTATTTCCGGAAGACATAGGAAGCGTCAGACAGCCTACTTTATGAGAACCTCCATTTAATCCAGGTCCTCCTGTAAAAAGCCCATATCCATAGCTTACGTGGCAGACATCTCCTTTTGTTCCTCCTGCTGCTGTAATTGCTCTCGCGCAGCAGTCTTCCCAAAGATCAATATCATGCTGTGTATAAAAAGCCACTACTCTTCTTCCTGTTGTTCCACTGGTAGATTGAATACGCACACAATCCTCAAGAGGTCTTGCAAGCAATCCATAAGGATATGCTTCCCTTAAATCCTCTTTTGTAATAAAGGGCAGTTTATGTAAGTCATCTACAGACTGAATATCCCCCGGCTCAAGCCCCGCCTCTTTCATTCTTTCTCTGTAAAGAGGAACATTATCCCATACATTCTGCACCTGTGATGCCAGTCTTTCACTCTGCCACTGTCGAATCTGCTCTCTGGAAGCACATTCAATCTCCGGCTGATAGTATCTTTCCATATCTTCCAATTCCTTTCGTTGATTCATGTTTTTATAGTATTACTATACCATTTTAACACTTCAACGTAAAGAGGTTTTTCCAGCCTATTTTTCCATTTCCTGCAACAACGTCTGATATTTCTGTCGCACAAATATCTTCCCCATTGTAATTTGTCACCGTTCCTCCTGCTTCCTGCACAAGAAGCAGACCGGCAGCAAAGTCCCACGGCTTTAATCCCTTTTCAATATAAGCTTCCATACGCCCGCAGGCTACATATGCCAGAGAAAGAGCCGCAGAACCTAAACATCTGATATCTGCACATCTGGTAAATATATTTTTAAAAAGTTCAAAATTTTCTTTTGCATCCTCTTTCTTATAGGGACTTGTTCCCACAGAAATCAAACATTCCTCCATATTCTCTACGGAACTTACATGTATGGGCTTTCCATTTAAAAACGCGCCTTTTCCTTTTTCCCCGTAAAAAAACTCGTCTGTATAAGGTCTGTATATGATTCCCAGCTCAACATTTCCATTGTTCCAAAGCGCCAGAGATAATACACTGCATTTCATATCGTGAATTAAATTCGTAGTGCCGTCAACCGGATCTAAAATCCATGTAGGATATAAAAAATTCACATTTTTATTATCTTTTTCCTCACCCATAAATTGAATTTCCGGAAATTCTCTCCTCAGATTTTCCTGAACATATGCCTGAACCTGCATATCTACCTCTGTTACAAAATCTGCCTCTCCCTTTTTGGAAATTTCTCCTGCATTTTTACGATTCATAAACATGATGCCCGCATTTCTTACAATTTGTTCTAATATTTCCATACTTATTTTCATAACGTTCTATATACCTTTCTTTATGCACATCTAATTTGTATGAACTGCCTTTTTTACATAGCCCACTGATAAAATCAATACAAGTATTGTCATTACAATCGAACTGGCGCTTGCAAAACCAAACTTCAATGTTTTAATTCCATATGTATACATAAACTGTGTAATTGTGGAGGTTGTTCCTGCCGGTCCTCCTCCTGTAAGGATATTTACTTTTTCAAATAACCGGAAGGTATCAATGGTACGCAGCATTGCACACAGTGCAAGTCCTCCTGAAATATTCGGAAGAACAATATGGCGAAATGTCTGCAGACATCCTGCACCATCGATAGCAGCCGCCTGTTTCTGACTTTCAGACACACCCTGAAGACATGCATAAAGCAAAAGAAATGCAAATGGTGTATTTTGCCATATATCAATAACAAGTATTGTTCCGAATGCTGTTTTCATATCATAAAACCAATTATACGCAGGAAGTCCCAGTGATGATAAAATCTGTGTCACAATTCCATAATTAGGAGAAAGCATCATTCTCCAAATTAACGCAACCGTGACCGCCGGAAGTAAATATGGCAGCAATACGAGCGTTCGAAAAATTTTCTTTCCTTTTTTCAGACTATTTACATATAAAGCAAGAAGAAGCCCCAGCCCGATCTCTACCACAACTGCGATTAAAGTAAATAAAATCGTATTCCATACCGACTGCCTGAAAAAACCATTTGAAAACAGATTTTTATAATTTTCCAGTCCAATCCAGGAATAGGTTCCTTTCAAATAATTATAGTCTGTAAAGCTGTAAAGCACTGTGAAAATCACAGGATAGACTGTCATTATTAATATTACAACTATTGTCGGAATTGTCATTTCATAAGTAAACAGGGCTGTAGAGCCCTGTTTTTTCATAAGCCTTTTTTTCATAAAGCATCCTCTCTGCGCTTATCCCATTAAGCCTTCCAGCTGGGTCTGTGCATCTTGTAATCCCTGTTCCACTGTTTTTGTACCAGCCATAATATTTCCCATTTCTGCACCGAGAATATTTGTAAACTCTGTCCATTCCGCAATTGCCGGACGATAAACACCCTGATCCAGAGCATCACATACAGTAGATAAATGTGGATATTCTTTTAATACATCCTCATTTTTAAGAGCGCTGTAGCGGCATGGAACGCCTCCATTTTTTACACTCTCCAGCTGTACTTCCGGACTCATAATGTACTGCAGTAATTTCATTGCAAGTTCAGGATGCGGACTATTTGCAGGAATTCCAAGGCACCATGTACCATATTCTGAAGTATTATAAGCTTCCTCACCTTCTTTTGTCATTGTCGGGCTTACCATATAATTTGCAGCACTGTCAGCAGAAGGTACATACCATCCCGGCCATCCAATTGCCAGTGCTGAAGATCCGTTATCAACAGAAGCACTTACATCATCTTTTGACATCGCCTGTCCTGTGCCAATTAACTCCATATAATACTCCATAGCCTGCCTAAATTCCGGTGTATTCACTGTTGGCTGATTACTTCCATCTACTACCCAACCGCCATTTGCCAAAAGAATCGGAAGAAAATCTGATACAATGTTATCCGGTGTATCTCCGCGATAAGCAAAACCGTTTTTCCCAGCTTCTTTCTCTGCTTTTGCCACTTTTAAGAGATCTTCTAACGTTTTAATATCTTCCGGTTTGTATCCTGCTTCTTTAACATCTTCTTTATTATATAATAAAACAGTAACGTTTCCGAAATACGGTGCTAAATAAATATCTTCATCTTTCTTACATATCGTTGTTGTATTAGGAATAATATCTTCATCAAAGCTGTATCCCATATCAGAAAGATTTGCTAACACATTGTTTTCTGTAAATTCTGCCATCCAGCTGCCGTCTACCATACAGAGGTCGTAAGTACCTTCTTTACTTGCCGCATCTAATGTAATACCTGTATGAAGATCATCAAAAGACATATCCAGTGTTTCAATTTCACAATTGTTTTCTTTTTCAAACTCCGGAAGAGCCGCTTTCAATACATCTCCATAGCTTCCTCCTCGAAGAATCAATGTCATTTTTGTTGGCTCTCCTTCTGTTTTACCACTTTCCGCATACACCTCTGTAAAAGGTACTAATGTTGCAGCTAATGTCATGCATAAGATACCGGCTATCACTTTTTTTAATTTCATGTGTGTTCCTCCCTAAACATAATTTTATTTTTCCTGTTTTTGTGTATTTGAAAACGGAATTTATATATTCCGGTTTTCACTCTTTTACTGCGCCGCTTGAAAGGCCGCTGATCAGATAATTTTGTGCAAATAACACAAATAATGCCATCGGAATAAATGAGGTAATTCCCCCTGCTGAAACCAATCCGAAATTTGTCACATTGTCTTCTGTATTCAAAACCGATAACGCCAGTGGAATTGTATAATTCTGGGGCGAGCGTGTCAGAATTACGCTATATGTATACTCATTCCAGGAATACATAAATGACAGCATGGCAACTGCTGCTATCCCGGGCAGAACAAGCGGCAAAATAATATTATAAAAAATCTGCCATTCCGAAGCTCCATCCATTTTTGCGCTTTCTTCTACTTCCTCTGGAATATCCTTGAAAAAAGTAAGCATAAACCATATAACCAGCGGAAGATTAATCAGAATACATGCCAAAATAATAGGAAGCCTTGTTTCTAAAATTCCTAATTTTCCAAAAATAATGTAAAGCGGAATAATAAAGGCAACCGGCGGAAGAATTCGAATCAGAAGAATCCATCCTGTTACAGGCTTTCTCATTCCAAAAGAAAATCTTCTTCTCGCCAGCACGTAACTGGTACAAAGTCCTAATATCAATGAAAATATCAGAGATATCAGGGAATTAATCAGACTGTTCTTTAATGCAACATCAAATCCTTTTTCCTGAAAAAGCTGTCCAAAATATTTAAATGTAATATCTTTGGGAATCAGGGAGATCACCTCCATATTCCTGCTTTCCGGACGGATTGCCATCAGCACCAGCCAGTATATAGGAAACAGCGCAATGATCAATATAATCGCCCCTATTACTGCTTTTGCTCCAGAATTCCATATCTTTTTGCTCTTTACCATGTCATCCTCTTTTCTCTCGTTTTATTCTTATTTTAATTGAATCACTGTTTAGATAATCATATGAGTACATTATCGGGCGGTTTCCGGAATCATAGTGAAGCTGTTTTAAGACTACTGCAGGGCTCTTCAGAAAACCTGCTGCTCTGCAATCATCCTCTCTTGAAAAATCCAGACCGCAAATTTCTGTATCTGCATAACTTATTGTGATCCCGCACTTATTTTGGAAAAAATCAAAAATACTTCCCTCCAATCCCTGTTCCAGCTTATTTCCTATTAGATATTCCGGAATGATGTTTTTCGAAAATCCCATTCTCATTTCCGACTGGTCATTTCTTCTTGCAATTCTCCCTCTTCTTAAGCAGATTACAGGGGCTCCCTTCTCCAAATTCAGAAATTCCGAAATTTTTTCATCTGCTTTTACATAACTGATGTCACAGGAACAGCTTATATCATCATATCCAGCGCTTTTTATCATCTGCCCGATAGAATCAAGCCATAAAAGTGGATTGTCCAGCAAAGGACGATTGCTTCTTACAAACGCGCCAATCCCATCCTTTTTACAAATCAGACTGTCATGCTGCAATACATTCAGCGCTTCTCTTACTGTAGAGCGTCCTACGCCATATTCTTTTGTAAGTTCCAGCTCACCTGGAAGCTTAAATCCTATCTGCCATTCACCGCTTAATATTTTCTGCTTTAATTGCTTTGATAATTTTTCGTATAGAAATTCTGTCATTTTTTTCAGCTCCATTTCATATCTGTCTGACAGTTTATACTCCAATCTTATCATCGGATTAAGTTTCCAACTATCTCGGTAAGGTAAAACTTTGTAAAATTTTTCAGATGTCAGACAGCTATATCTTTTAGCTTCCTTGACATGATTTTTACAATAGACAGATAGATGTTTTTTAAGATTATCTAATATAATTACAAAGACGTACAATAAAATTAAGGAGACATACATATGATAATTTTACATCTCACAGATATACACGCTGACATCCATAATCCACAGTCTTTTCTCTCCCGCTTTCAGGGTATGTTAAAAGCACTCTCCTGTCTTCCTCCAGCCTGGAAACCGGATGTCATTGCCCTGACCGGTGATTTTGGATATCTTGCAAGCGAACAGGAATTTCGATTATCAGAACTCTGTATACGACTATTATTCAAAGAAACAAACCTCACCGGTTCCCAAGTCATATCCTGCGAGGGAAATCACGATGCAGAATACACGTACTCTCAGAACTCTTTCGGACAATATAAAAAATTTGTAAAACGTTTGGGAATTGCGGAACGCAGCCTTTGTATAAACGGAATTTCATTTTTTTCTATTAATACATGCACACAGACCACTCCTGACTTATGTGATCACGCTGTTCTTACAAATACAGCCCCCTGTACCCTTCTGGAAAACAGCGTTCTTATTATGCATCATCCCCCTCATCTTGTAACACCCTCCTGTACCTTAAAAAACATGACCAAAACATGTCCTCTGATTCTAAGCGGACATGTTCATCCGTCTTCTCCATCTGTTACATTATTCGGAAATGCAGTTTCTGAAAACGGATGTGCTTTTACTCCCTTAGAGCACGACACGCCCTGGGGCTGTCAGCTAATACGATACGAAAGCCTCCTCCCGGGGTTCACTATAGAAATCGGCAGCATTTTAGCCTCTTCTGAACAAAATCCTGATTTTCATTTTTCTGTTGAAACGCACCATTTACAGTAATCCTTCAAGCTTTCCTATTTTGTTCCAGAAAGAAGAAGACCCGCAGAGTAAACTCTCTCCGCAGGTCTTCTTCTTTCTTATAAATATTCTTTTAATTTTTCCACATTCTTTTCTTCAAATTTCTGAAGTTCTTCCATAAAATGATAAATATCCTTCTCCACCTCATTTTCATATCTGTGGAGCTGTTTCTGTGCCTCAATAATCCCCATTGTGCTTCCATTTATCAGCATTCCGGCAATATTGGATGAAGACTGGTCTGTCATTGTTTTTACGTTGATCATAAGATACGTACGGATTTTTTCCATTGTATTTAATCCCTTTTCATCGAATCCATTGTCATTTAACATATCTCCCGCCCGCTTATGAAATCTCCAATATCCTTCCATCTGCTTTTTCAGCACTTCCCGGAAAGAAACGTCTTCTGTCATTTCCAGAAGCCTGGAAAGAGTATCTACACCCATCTGAGAATTTTGATATACATAATTTAAAAGTTCTGCATTCGCATTCATACAATCTGCCTCCTGATTTTTTTGTTAGTATGTGCAGATTCTTTCCATAATATAAATTCTGTGTTTGAAATTTCCTTTCAAAAAAGGTATGATAAAAATATTCTCAATATAAGGAGCATACAAATGCCAAAAACCCTAACCTTTCATATCCACACAGACACAGAAAATCAATCCATCCAGCAGTTTCTCCGAAAGCATCTGGAGTTTTCACAAGCTCAGATTCGCTCTCTCAAATTCCGCGAAAATGGAATTACCGTAAACGGCAGCAGATGTCGGATTGACTACATTCTGAAAAATGAAGATACTTTAAGGCTTGCTCTTGAAGAAAAAACATCGTCTTCTCGTATTCTTCCTCTTTTTAAACCGATTTCCATTCTCTATGAAGATGAAGATGTTCTTGTAGTCAATAAACCTGCCGGGATTCTGGTTCACCCTGTAGGAGGGCATTACGAAGATACGCTCTCCAATATGGTTTCCGCTTATTATCAAAAACAAAATCAGGATATTACAATCCGCCCTGTGGGAAGACTCGATAAGGATACTTCCGGAGCCGTTATGTTTGCAAAAAACAAAATTGCTGCCGCCCGGTTTTCTCAAAAAAATTGCAACTCCGGATTTGAAAAAGAATATCTTGCGATTGTTTCCGGAATTCCCGGAAATCCAAAAGACGAAATCTGTTCTCCTTTAGATCGGTGTCCCGGAAAACCGTTAAAAATGCAGGTGGATTCCAATGGAAAAACTGCTTTTACCTCCTATGAAATCGAAAAAACTTTTTCTGCTTCCGCTCTTCTTCGAGTAAGAATCACTACAGGAAGGACGCATCAAATCCGCGTCCATATGGCAAGTATCGGACATCCTCTTCTGGGCGACAGACTTTACGGAACAGAAAAATCCTTTTCCCTGAAAGGATTTTCAAGAACTGCTCTTCATGCAGCGTGTGTACAGTTTAAACAGCCCTTCTCCGGACAGACAATCCAAATAGAAGCGCCGTTGCCTGAGGATTTCAAGGCATATCTTTTCAATGAAATATAAAGTGTACTACTTTTCTGATTTATTTTATACTCTGAAACATTACAGAGTAATTTTCTATAGCAGTAAAAACCGCAGCCCCGGGAACTTCTTTTCCCAAAGCTGCGGCTTTTCTCTCTTTTCTTTACTCGTAACGCACAATCTCTTTTTTCAGTCTTTTCATAATTCTTTTTTCCAGTCTTGAAATGTAAGACTGGGAAATACCAAGAAGGTCTGCTACTTCTTTCTGCGTTTTTTCTTTTCCTTCTGCTCTTCCGATTCCAAAACGCAGTTTGATGATTGTCTGCTCCCGGGGTGTCAGTCTTGAAATTGCTTTTGCAAGAAGAGAAATCTCTACCTCATCCTCAAGATGACGGGAGATCACATCTTCATCTGTTCCCAGAATATCGGAAAGAAGAAGCTCATTTCCATCCCAGTCCACATTCAGAGGCTCGTCAATAGAAACCTCCATTTTCGTTTTGCTGTTTCTTCTTAAATACATCAGTATTTCATTTTCAATACAACGTGACGCATAAGTTGCAAGCTTGATTTTCTTTACAGGATTAAATGTATTAATGGCTTTAATAAGACCGATTGTTCCTATGGATATTAAATCTTCCACTCCCACACCTGTATTATCGAACTTCTTTGCAATATAAACAACAAGGCGCAGATTGTGTTCTATTAAGAGCGATTTTGCTTCCTGTTCCTTGTCTGTTCCCAGTTTGCTTAAAACAAAGGCTTCTCTCTGAGGCTCCAGAGGTGCAGGAAGGACATCACTTCCTCCTATATAATAAATATCTCTTGTCCTTCCCATAACAAATCTGGAAATCCCCGGTATTGTACCATTGTTTACGCCTACTGCTCTTATGCTCATGATTTTGACCCCCTAATGTAATAATTTGGAATTTAATAATACTTTGCATTCTTTTTCCAAAGCAGAAGCTTCTTCTGACACAGCAAATACAGGACGCTCTACATGCACCACCTCTTTCGGTGTGTGAATACAAAGATCCTCGAGCGTTACTGCCAGAAGCATTCCATTTTCATTTCCCACTGCGCGATACGGCACAAATCTGGGATTCAGTTCTTCAAGCCGCGTACTTTCTGTCTCCCCCTGGCTTTCTTTTATGTGTTTTAAACTCTCTTTCATTTCTTCCGGCAGTATGGACTCCAGAAACTCCGGACAGACAACTGAAACCGGTCTTCCGCTTACAGGCTCTGTAAGAAAGTTTCCCGTGTCATAAAATCCATATGCAGACTGTACCTTTCCCCCATAGGAAATCGTGATGGGATAAATATGCTTCAGCTTCACTTTCAAAGACTCGCTGAGGTATATCAGAGCAGATAAGGCAAAATATGTGCAGAAGGCAAATAAAAAGAAGGTTCTCGCTGTTATTTTCCAGCCGGAAGAAAGAACCTCCCAGAAACCGCCCCATAAAAATGCCGTCAGATAAAGCGTTACCATTGCCTTTATCAGAAGTCCGCCCTTTTTCAGTCCAAACCCAATCCGTATCATAAAGTAGGCACAGGCACCATGACACAGAATTGCCGCCGGAAGAAAGTCTTCTGCAGGAATATAAAGCAGCAGACAGGAATACAGAGCTCCTGTTACTGCCGCAAGAAAAATCCGCCCGCGGTTCTTTTTGCAGGAAAGAATCCACCCTGCAGTCCTGAGAAGAAAATAATCCATCAAGAGATTCGTCACAAAGACTACGTCTATGTACACCTCGTAAGACATAAAAAACCCCCTATGACCTGTCTATCCTCCACTTTGGTAAGTGCATTTATTATAGGTCATAAGGGGCGCACATTTTGTCAAAATCACAGAGCTTTTCTTAAGAATTTCTCGCCGAAGTTCGACGAAAGCTTCTGATATTATGTCACCTTATTCTTTATTTTTTTCATGAAGGGCTTCCATCATCATGCGAAGCTCTTTAACCGGAAACTGTCCGGGAGCTGAAGCTTTTCCCACGGTGGCAAAAGTAATGCAAGAGCCGAAATTTTCTCCGGAAATCCGGCTGATGGATCCAGTATTTCCCATTGATATGGCAATAATCGGATTTGAAATTTCCTCTGTTATCTCTCGGCAGGCAAGCATCAAATCCGCTGTATTCTCAAATTCTGCAGGCATTTCCGCTATTTTTAAAACATCTCCTCCCGAATGGTAAAGTGCGCGGAAACGATTTTTCAACTCTTCTTTTGATTCTGTCTTCTCAAAATCATGATAGGAAGCGATTACCCTTGTCCCTTTCTCCTGAAGGCTCTGTATCAACTCTTTTTTTAATGACTCTTCCCCAAAAGCTTCCACATCAATAAAATCTGCTTTTCCTATTTCACATGCCCACATATTATAGTTTACATAATCTTTTATTCTGATTTCTCGATTTCCCCCTTCTTTTGACGTACGGATTGTGAAAAGAAGCGGAACCTGTCCCAATATGTCTGAAAGAGAAAGAAGCATTTTTTCTAAAGCTGCCCTGTCCTCAAGCGCTTCAAAAAAATCGGCTCTCCATTCCACGAGCTCTGCACCTGCTTCCACTGCCTTTTTTCCTTCTTCTTTAATTTCTTCTTCTGTTTTTCCGGTAATAGGCACACAAATTTTCGGAATGCCTTCTCCTAAGCTCATATTTTTTACCTGAATTGGTTTTGTCATTTCTTGACATCTCCTTTTTCTCATAATAAGATATTGATAGCAAAAGATAAAATATTAAAAACTGCAGCAACAGATTGGAGGCTTTTTATGATAACCATAACAGGACACACAAAACTTACAGGACTCCTCGGAAGTCCTGTAGACCACAGCATTTCCCCTCTCATGCACAACGAGGCATTTCATCTGCTTTCTCTCGACTATGCCTATCTCTGCTTCGACGTAACAGAAAACACACTTCCGGACGCTGTGAAAGGCTTAAAAGCCTGCGGAATCAGAGGCTTTAATTTGACCATGCCATGCAAAAACAGGATTGTAGAACTCCTTGATGAGCTTTCCCCCTCTGCCAGACTGATTGGAGCTGTCAACACAGTGGTTAATGAAAACGGCAGGCTGATCGGCCATAACACAGACGGAGTGGGCTATATGCGTTCTGTAAAAGATGCCGGACACAATATTATCGGAAAAACAATGACCCTTATGGGTGCGGGAGGCGCCGCTACTGCTATCTGTGCCCAGGCTGCCCTTGACGGCGTTTCTTCTATTCATGTATTCGCCCGCAGAACAAGCCGTTTCTGGGATCGTACACAGGCTCTTGCCGATACCATAAACCGCACCCTTCCCTGCCGTGTACTTCTTCACGAAAATGAGGATTTAAACGCCCTTAAAAATGCAGTATCAGAAAGCGCCATTCTTGTGAATGCCACATCTGTGGGAATGGCTCCAAATCCAGAAGCTTCTATTATTACAGATACCTCCCTTTTCCGCCCGGAACTAATCGTATCCGATGTGATTTACAATCCCCGGAAAACACGCCTTTTACAGGAGGCAGAAAAAGCCGGCTGTCCTGTTTTTAATGGTATGTATATGCTTCTTTATCAGGGAGCGGAGGCATTTCGCCTTTTTACAGGTAAAGAAATGCCCACAGAAACAATTAAAGAAAAATTTTTCACCGACTAAATCTGTCTTTACAGTTTTTCATATAAAGAAATGTACAGCTTCTCATAAACGGAAGCTGTACATTTTTGTATTATTTGGACTCTTCTGTAACCTCAATTTTGCGGATTTCTTTTGTGCGGATTTCCTCTTTCATTGCAGAGATAAATTCTTCCAGGCTTCTCATTCCTTCGTCTCCCAGGAATCGGCTTCTTACAGATACCTTTCCTTCTTCCTCTTCTTTTGCACCTACAATCAACATATACGGTACTCTTGCAAGGCGGGCTTCACGAATCTTATATCCCATTTTTTCAGAACGGTGGTCTGCAGAGCAGCGGATACCGTTTTCTTTTAACTGTTCTTCCACTTTTGAGGCATAATCGCTGTATTTTTCAGAAATTGGAATTACACGAACCTGCTCCGGACAGAGCCATGTAGGGAACATTCCTGCATATTTTTCAATGAGCCATGCAAGTGTACGCTCATAACATCCCATAGATGTACGGTGAATAATGTACGGACGCTGTTTTTCTCCGTTTTCATCAATATAGTACATATCAAACTGCTCTGCAAGAAGTGCATCCCACTGAATGGTAATCATTGTATCTTCTTTTCCATACACATTCTTTGCATTGATGTCCACCTTCGGTCCATAGAATGCAGCTTCTCCCACATCCTCCACAAACGGAATATTCAGCTCTTCCAGCATAGTACGGATGTGTCCTTCTGTCTCCTCCCATACTTCTGCATCGCCAATATATTTCTCTCTGTTTTCCGGATCCCATTTGGAAAGATGATATGTTACATCCTCCTCAACGCCAAGAACCTGAAGGCAATACTGTGCAAGAGCAATACAGTCTTTAAATTCTTTTACCATCTGGTCAGGTCTTACAATTAAGTGCCCCTCAGAAATAGTAAACTGGCGTACACGTGTCAGACCGTGCATTTCTCCGGAATCTTCATTTCTGAACAAAGTAGATGTTTCTCCGTAACGAAGAGGCAGATCACGATAGCTGTGCTGCTCTGCTTTATATACGTAATACTGGAACGGACATGTCATAGGACGAAGGGCATATACTTCTTTATCCTTTTCTTCATCGCCTAATACAAACATTCCGTCTTTATAGTGATCCCAGTGTCCGGAAATCTTGTACAGATCGCTTTTTGCCATTAATGGTGTTTTTGTACGGATATAGCCTCTCTTTGTTTCCTCATCCTCAATCCATCTCTGCAGTTCCTGCATCATGATCACACCGTTTGGCATAATAAGCGGAAGACCCTGTCCGATTACATCTACCGTTGTAAACAGCTTCATTTCACGTCCCAGCTTATTGTGATCTCGTTTTTTTGCCTCTTCCATCTGCTCCAGATGCGCTTTTAACTCATCTTTAGAACCATAGGCTGTTCCGTAAACACGTGTCAGCATCTGGTTCTTCTCACTTCCTCTCCAGTATGCACCAGATGCGGAAAGAAGCTTAAATGCCTTGATTCCTTTTGTGCTCATAAGGTGAGGACCAGCACATAAATCCACCCATTCTCCCTGAGAATAGAAAGAAATTTCTTCACCTTCCGGTAAATCCTCAATAAGTTCTACTTTGTAAGGCTCATTTTTTTCTTTAAAAAATGCGATGGCGTCTTCTCTTGTTTTTGTAAAACGCTCAATCTTTGCACCTTTTTTGATGATTTTTTTCATCTCTTTTTCGATTGCGTCAAGGTCTTCTCTTGAAAACGGCGGGCATTCGAAATCATAGTAAAATCCTGTATCAATAGACGGTCCGATTGCAACCTTTGCCTCCGGATAAAGAGTCTGAACAGCCTCAGCCAGAACATGAGATGCTGTGTGACGCAGAGCGGCAAGACCTTTTTCATCTTTTGAAGTAAGAATATTCAATTCGCAGTCTTTATCTATTACAGTACGAAGATCTACCACCTCTCCGTCTACTTCTCCTGCACATGCTGCACGTGCCAGTCCCTCGCTTATATCCTGTGCGATTTCAATTACTGATTTTGCTTCTGCGTACTCTTTTTTTGAGCCGTCTTTTAATGTGATAATCATATTGTCTCCTTTCTTTTCTTATAAAATCCCTGTTGATGAATAAAAAAATCCCTTACAATGCTATGCACTGTAAGGGACGAGTATCTCGCGGTTCCACCCTGCTTGTTATATCTGTTTTCACAAAATATAACCACTTCATTGATGATAACGGAATCACCGGACCGGATTGGGGCCACTCAGAGGTAGTTTTCAACTGCTTCCCGATAAGATGCTTCCAGCAAATACATCTCTCTCTGGAACGTTCCACAGCCTACTCGTCTCGTCTACGCGTTTTCTTTTGGTTCTGAACCACATTATATACGCCGTTTTTCTGTTTGTCAATGGCGTTTCAGATATTTCCTTTTAATTGTTCTTTTACAAGGGCAAATATTTCTCTTACAATATAGTGCAGTTCCATAAACGGATCCGACTGTGCGGCAATTCCCTCAGGAGACACATACCCCAGTTTTTTCGCAAGCCGGACTGCCCTGTACACATGAAAATCATTTGATAAAATCCCTGTTTTTTTCTCTTTACATCCTGTCATTTCATCTGAAAATTTTAGATTTTCCATCGTATCTGTAGATTTCTCTTCCAAAATCAGTCTGTCAGAAGAAATTCCATTTTTCACAAGATACCGTTTCATGCAGAGAGCCTCTGTAATATTCTCGCCAAATCCCTGTCCCCCTGATAAGACAAACTTTGTTTCCGGATTCTTTTCTCCATAATCAAGAGCTGCCTCCAGTCTTTTTAAAAGAGCTTTGGAAGGAAGCTCACCTTTTACGTGAGCACCGAGAACCACCACATAATCCAGATTTTCCCCTCCTTTTCCTTTCATAGCAGAGAGCACCTTAAGAAAAAGCACAAAAAAGAGGCAGATACATAAAAAAATAAGAATGCCGTATGTATATTTTATCCACACTGGAAACAAATCTGGATTTTTTTTATTTACGATAAACAGAAGACCATTTCCCCCAAGAAAAACAGCACCTGCCGGCCATATCCAGGAAAAATCTGTATAAATCCCGGAGTAAACAATAATTCCCAGATAATACAAAACACATAAAATCGCAGCCGTAAAACATAAATTTGCCATATTTCCTCCATAACGACAAAACGGCTGCCGGTACTGCCGACAGCCTGATTTGTCATTGTATTACTGTTTATTTTCCACAGCAGAATTTATATTTCTTTCCGCTTCCGCAAGGACATGGATCGTTGCGTCCGATTTTATGTGCTTTTACAATTGTTCCGGATTTTTTCTGCTCCATGTAAAGCTCTTTCTTTTTCTCAGGAGTAAAGATCTTATCCCACTGCGGCAAATTGTAAAGCCAGTCTGCTTTTGCATCTACCATGTTTTTGTAAAGAAGCTCCTTGTCAAATGCGAGATTTACCTTTGTGTTCTCATCCATTGTCTCAATTGGGTTCTGAACCAGAAGGCTGTCATTGATTCCGTCAAGGAAACCAACCATTGTAAGAACTTCCTGTCCATATTTCTCAGCCAGCTCTTTTACTGTACCGGAAACTACCTCGTCCGGATTTTCAAGAAGCTGCTCGTAAATACCTTTTTCAATATTGAAGTATTTTGCCCAGAAATTCTGCAGTTTATTGCGGTCTGCCTGCTGGTCGTAAGCGATGGAACGCCACTGCTCTAAGATAGTTTTATCGCTCATTTTTTAATCCTCTTTTCCAAAATTTCATCGATATTTGTGCTTTGTATCAAAGCCATCTTATTATATCATCTTTTTTATAAAAACACAAACCAAAAAATTTTATTTTAGTGTATAAAGAAGGGAATTTATGCCTATACTATAAATGTTCATTGGAACCCCCTCCAATGAACAGTACAAAAGACAAGGTATGAAATACTTATATCCTCCCCTTGAAGTCCTGTGGACATGTGATACTCTGTCTGCAGGGCTTCTTCTCTTTATTATTTTACACCCAGATTCTCAAGCTCTGCTGCTGCCTGCTTAAAACTTTTAAACTGAATCGCACGAATCCCTGTTTTTTCTGCCCCTTCACAGTTATCCTTTCGGTCATCAATAAATACTGTTTTTTCCGGCTTCAGATTGTATTTCTTTAAAATAGTTTTATAAATTTCCTGCTCCGGCTTCACCTGCTTCACCTCGCAGGAGAAAATAACACCGTCCATATATTTAAGAAAACTCATCTGTTCTCTGTTTTTGTTCAGCATATAGCTTCCGTAATTAGAAAGAACATAAAGGCGATATCCTTTTTCCTTCAGGTACTTTACCCATGTATCTGCATAATCATAGACAGACATACATTCCGGAGTGTGCTCCATCACTTCCCTGATTTCTTTTTCGTATTCCGGAGCAAGCGCTACATACTGATTGACGTACTCTTCTTCCGGAAGAAGTCCTCTGTCCTGTTCATTCCATGCTTTGCTTCGAAATACAGCATCTGCAATTTTTTCATACTTTTCTTCAGAAAATCCGAAACTTTTAAGATAAGGCTCCCAACCGTACTCCATCAGCACGTTTCCCACATCAAAAATAATATTCTCTACGTTGCTGTCCACTGATTTCTCCTTTTTTCCAAAGATTCTATATGCCATCAGGAACATATAAATTAGTATTGGAACAAGAAAAGCAATTCCGATTGCTCCCCAAAACAAACTGCCGGAATTTTCTCCCTTGCCAAATGCAAAAATCATGGGAAGGCAAAATGCAAGCAGCATAAAGATCACACCGGCTCCTGCCAGTAACCGTTTCCAGTTTTTCATAAGATATTTCCTCTTTTTTCTGTATACAGTTCACGCCGGAGAAAACTCCGGCGTGAATCATACTTTATTATTTGTTTCTGTAAATAATATCATTTCTTCCCGGTCCATTGGAAATCATGGTGATCGGGAATCCGATTTTTTCTTCCACAAATTCTACATATTTTCTGCAGTTTTCCGGAAGATCTTCATATTTTGTAATTCCGCGAATGTCACAATTCCAGCCCGGAAGCACCTCGAGAACTGGTTTCGCCTTCTCCAGAAGCGCTGTTGTCGGGAACTCTGTTGTAATCTCTCCATCAATTTCGTATCCAACGCAAACCGGGATTTCTTCCAGATACCCCAGAACATCAAGTACGGTAAATGCAACATCTGTTGTTCCCTGTACACGGCATCCATATTTAGAAGCAACACAGTCAAACCATCCCATACGTCTTGGACGTCCTGTTGTTGCACCATATTCACCGCCATCACCACCGCGTCTTCTAAGCTCGTCTGCTTCCTCACCAAAAATTTCGGAAACGAACGCACCTGCTCCTACTGCACTGGAATAAGCTTTGCATACGGTAATGATTTTTTTGATTTCATATGGAGGTACACCTGCTCCAATCGCACCATATGCTGCCAGTGTGGAAGAAGATGTTACCATTGGATAAATTCCGTGATCTGGATCTTTTAAGGAACCAAGCTGTCCCTCAAGAAGAACTTCTTTTCCCTCTTTCAGTGCATTCCACAGATACAGAGAAACATCGCACACATACGGCGCAACCATTTTTTTGTACTCCATCAGCTCTTCAAAAATCTCATCTGGATTTAAGAGCGGTTTATGGTAGAGATGCTCCAGAAGAACATTCTTTGTCTCACATACGCGAACCAGTTTTTCTTTTAAGGATTCTTCGTCAAAAAGCTCACTTACCTGGAATCCGATTTTTGCATATTTATCAGAATAAAATGGTGCAATACCGGATTTTGTAGAACCAAAGGATTTTCCTGCAAGACGCTCTTCCTCATACTGGTCAAATAAAATGTGGTATGGCATTACCATCTGTGCTCTGTCAGAAATGAGAATCTTCGGAGCCGGAACGCCTCTTTCCACTACTTCATTATATTCTTTGAAAAACACCGGGATGTTCAGTGCCACGCCATTGCCAATCACGCTTGTGGTGTGATTATAGAACACTCCTGACGGTAAGGTATGGAGTGCGAATTTTCCATAATCATTGACGATGGTATGTCCTGCATTTGCACCTCCCTGAAATCTCACGATAATATCTGCTTCCTGAGCCAGCATATCGGTAATTTTTCCTTTACCTTCATCTCCCCAGTTTGCTCCAACTACTGCCTTGATCATAACACTATTTTCCTCCTCGTGTTTTGTTACCGTGTTTTCTCTGTAAATCAGACGTTGATTTCTGCCTTAACACCAAGCATTTCCTTGTGGGAGTCCAGAATCGGACGCACTACCTTTGCAAGGAAGGCATCTGTCTGTTCTTTTGCACGACCTACATATTTGGCCGGATCCATTGTTTTCTTTAATTCATCAAGCGAAAGATTGAATGCCGGATCTGCTGCGATAAGCTCCAGCAGATTGTTATCCTTTCCTTCTACTTTTACGTTTCGTCCTGCTTCCATAGAAAGCTCACGAATACGCTCATGCAGTTCCTGGCGGTCTCCGCCTGCTTTTACCGCATCCATCATAATATTTTCTGTCGCCATAAACGGAAGCTCGGACATAAGACGTTTCTCAATAACCTTAGGATAAACAACAAGTCCATCTACCACGTTTAAGCAAAGATCAAGAATTCCATCGATAGCAAGGAATCCCTCCGGAATACTGAGACGCTTATTTGCGGAATCGTCCAGTGTTCTCTCAAACCACTGTGTTGCAGATGTGATAGCCGGATTTAAAGCATCTACCATCACAAATCTGGAAAGGGAGGCAATTCTCTCACTTCTCATAGGATTTCTCTTATATGCCATTGCAGAAGAACCAATCTGTGATTTTTCAAAAGGCTCCTCTACTTCTTTTAAATGCTGTAAAAGACGAATATCATTTGACATCTTATGAGCACTGGCAGCAATTCCTGCAAGCACATTTAAGACACGTGTATCCACTTTACGGGAATATGTCTGTCCGGAAACTGGATAGCATTCTTTGAATCCCATTTTTTCAGCAATCATAGGATCAATTTTGTCGATAGTTTCCTGATCTCCGTCAAATAATTCCAGGAAACTTGCCTGTGTTCCTGTTGTACCTTTTGAACCAAGAAGCTTCATTGTACTGATCACATATTCCAGATCTTCCAGATCAAGAAGAAATTCCTGGGTCCAGAGTGTAGCACGTTTTCCAACAGTTGTTGGCTGTGCAGGCTGGAAATGTGTAAATGCAAGTGTTGGCTGGTCTTTGTATTTATCTGCAAATTTAGACAGCTCTGCAATTACATTGATAAGCTTTTTCTGCACAAGCTTTAAAGCTTCTGTCATAACAATAATATCTGTATTATCACCTACATAACAGGAAGTCGCACCGAGATGAATGATTCCCTTTGCTTTCGGACACTGTACACCGTAAGCATATACATGGGACATAACATCATGGCGAACCTGACGTTCTCTTTCTTTTGCCACATCGTAATTAATATCATCTGCATGGCTTTTCAGCTCGTCAATCTGCTCCTGGGTAATATTCAGTCCCAATTCTTTCTCTGTTTCTGCAAGAGCAATCCACAGTTTTCTCCATGTGCGGAATTTCATATCCGGTGAGAAAATATACTGCATCTCCCTGCTTGCATAACGCTCTGATAACGGACTTACATATCTGTCTGTACTCATCTTTACTCTCCTGCTTATTAATTATTCTAAACCAAGACGATGGAATACTTCATTATAAGCTTCCTCTACATTGCCCATGTCACGTCTGAAACGGTCTTTATCAAGTTTCTCATTTGTATTAACGTCCCACAGACGGCATGTATCAGGAGAAACTTCATCTGCAAGAAGAATTTTACCATGAAAACGACCAAATTCAATTTTGAAATCAATGAGCTTCATTCCTGCATTGAGGAAGTATTCTTTCATAATCTCATTTACTTTCAATGTATATGCACGGATTTCATCAATTTCTTCTTTTGTTGCAAGACCAAGAGCCAGTGCATAATCATCATTGATAAATGGATCGCCGAGATCATCATTTTTGTAGCTGAACTCTAAAATCGGGCAGAGAAGTTCTCTTCCTTCTTCTACTCCCATACGTTTGGAAAAGCTTCCTGCTGCAACATTACGCACGATTACTTCCAGCGGTACAATATCTACTTTCTTTACTGCTGTTTCTCTATCGTTTAATTCTTCGATGAAATGTGTCGGGATTCCAGCAGCCTCAAATTTCTGGAAAACAAGATTAGTCATACGGTTATTGATAGCACCTTTTCCGCTGATAGTACCCTTTTTCTCTCCGTTAAATGCAGTTGCATCATCCTTGTAGCTGACGATTACCACGTCCGGGTCAGCAGTTGCAAACACTTTCTTTGCTTTTCCTTCGTAAAGCTGTTCTTTTTTCTCCATTTCTTCCACCTGTTCCTTTCGTACTTTCGATAAAGTTTAAACACACTCTAAAAATTATATAACAATCAATGCCTAAAAGCAACTAGGAAACTTAATAAAACAAGAAAATTCTTCAGAATATAAAAAATATGAGACAGCATCGAATATCTCTGCGGAGATTACTATAAGATGCTGTCTCACTTTGTAACTGCCATTTCTTAATCCTTCCACTTTAATTTCCCTGATGGAACTTTCCAAGAAATTCTCTCATTCTCTCATTATCCGAAGAAAAAACTTCCTGTGAAGTCCCCTCCACTGCAATAACTCCCTTATCCATAAAAATCACATAATCGGAAATATCTCTGGCAAATGACATTTCATGAGTGACTATTACCATAGTAATATGTTCTTTTGCCAAATCTTTAATCACTTTTAATATTTCTCCTGTAAGCTCCGGATCGAGAGCGGAAGTCGGCTCATCAAAAAACAGAATTTTCGGATTCATACAGAGCGCTCTCGCAATGGAAACCCTCTGCTTCTGCCCACCGGACAACTGATAGGGATAGGCCTTTTCCTTATCGGAAAGCCCCATTTTTTTCAGAAGCTCTCTCGCCTGTGCGTAAACCTCTTCTTTTTTGCGTTTCTGCACTTTTATGGGAGCATCCACAATGTTTTTCAAAACAGAAAAGTGGGGAAACAAATTAAAATTCTGAAAAACCAGCCCTACTTCTCCTTCTTTTATAATCTCACCGGAATCTGGTGTTTCAAGACCTGTCGCACATCGCAGAAGAGTAGATTTTCCAGAACCGGAAGGTCCGATAATACTTAAAACCTCCCCTTCCTTTACCTGAAAGGAAATATCCTTTAATACCTCCAGCTCCCCAAAACTTTTTTTAATATGTCTCATTTCAAATAGTTTCATATGACTTTCCTTCCCAAAATCATCTGTAATAATTCATCTTCTGCTCCGCTTTTTCCATGACAACCGCCACGATCAAATTAAAAATATAATAAAAAATACCAGCGATCACAAAAGGTATCATGGTCGTCTGTGCACTTGCAATCTGCTTTGCAATCGTAAACATTTCCGCAACTGCGACTACAAAAGCAAGAGACGTATCTTTTACAAGGGTAATGACCTCATTTGTAATAGAAGGCAGAATGCGTTTGAGCACCTGTGGAAAAATAATCCGAAAAAAGGTCTGCCCTTTTGTATATCCCAAAATTTTGGCTGCCTCATACTGTCCCACAGACATGGACTCAATTCCGCCTCTGTATATTTCCGCAAAATACGCCGCGTAATTGATCACAAATGCAATGAATACTGCAATTAGACTGTAGCTCATGGAGATGCGGATTCCGAAAATAAAGTATGGTCCGAAATATACTACCATAAGCTGCAGCATCAGGGGTGTCCCCCTCATGATAGAAATGTATGCGGAAACAATTCCACGAATTACTTTGCTTTTTGCCATTCTTCCAAAACATACAAGAAGTCCCAGTGGGAGTGAAAATAAAAGTGTTACCACGAAAATCTCCACTGTTACCAGCATTCCCTTTGAAAGCTGCTGAAGCATTACTGTTAAGGTCATATCCTGTCTCTGCCTTTCTTATTTTTCTGTCTCTTCTTTGCCAATACAAAGCATATCTGCCACTTCATACTGTTCTGCAAGTTTGTCAATTTCTCCTGCTTCGTATAATTTTATCACTTCTGCCCATACTGTATCACGAAGCTCTTCGTTTCCCTTTGCAAAACCGACAGCATACTGTTCTGTCTGAATCGGCTCATCCAAAATCTTATATTTTCCTTCTTCTCTCTCTGCAAGCTGATATTTTGCAACTCCAATATCCACTGCAACGGCATCTGCCGCACCGGAATCAATATTCATAAAAGCAGTATTGTAATCCGGATTTTCTGTGAGAGAACCAAAACTTTCTGTCAGTTCTTTATTGTCCTCACTGTTTAACGCGTCAAGCGCTGCGGAAGCTGCCTGCACAACTACATTTTTCCCTTTTAAGTCTTCCAGATTTTCAATTCCAGAATCTGCTGCAACTACCATAACCTGTTCGTTATTAAGGTAAGGTTCAGACCATGTATAATCATCCTCACGTCCGTTCATGGTAAATCCATTCCAGATACAGTCGATATTTCCAGAATTTAATTCCATGTCTTTGGAATCCCAGTTGATTGGTTTTTTCACCAGTTCCCAGCCAAGATTATCACATACTTTTTGGGCTGTATCCAAATCAAATCCAACATATTCTCCATTGTCATCCATATATCCGAACGGCGGATATTCTGCATCAAAACCAACTACCAGTTCTTTATTTTCCGCGTCTGCACAGACAGTGACAGAGGAAACACATCCCATTACCAATAATCCTGCCATAATTCCTGCAAATAATTTTTTCTTCATAAATATCCACACCTGTACCTTTCTTTTGAATTTTATTATATTATCACTGAGCCACACTGCTTTATTAAAGTATCATTAATATAACACATTGTTTTTTACATGTCAAGAAAAAAACTCTTTTTTGAAAATGTTTTTTCATTTCCAAAAAAGAGTTTCAAAAAAATTTCTATTTATTTTTCTTCTCCTACAAAGAAAAGCGCCAGAGTTCCCGGTCCAGAATGTGCTCCAATGACTGAGCCTACATAGTTAATCATTACCGTATCTATATCATATTTTTCTTTTACTTTCTTTTCCACGTATTGCGCATCTTCCTCACAGTCGCCATGACTGATAAAAATTGTATGGCAGGAATTTTTATAGCTGCCAATTTTCTGCTCCATCAGGCTTACCAGCTCCTGCAGAGCTTTCTTTCTTCCTCTGCTTTTTCCTATATTAACAAGCTTTCCCTCATTATCTACATGAAGAACCGGTTTAATATTTAACATACTTCCTACAATCGCAGTTGTCTTGGAAACCCTTCCCCCGCGATGAAGATGGAAAAGATCATCCACCGTAAACAGATGAACAATATGATTTCTGTTCTCTTCTACCCATTTTGCAACCGTCTCCATGTCCTCTCCTGCTTCTTTATGCTGCTGAGCAAGATACACAAGAAGTCCCTGTCCAAGAGAAGCTGCACGGGAATCCATTACAATTACCGAACGCTCCGGATATTCTTCTTTAAGCTCCTCTGCTGCAATTCTGGCGCTGTTATACGTTCCGCTCAAGCCGCTGGAAAATGCAATATGAAGCACATCTTTTCCCTCTTTTAAATATGGCTCTATAAGTTGTCTTACATCATCCGGATTTACCTGAGCCGTTGTTGGAAGCGAACCTTTTCGCATTGCGTCATAAAACTCCTGAACTGGAAGAAAATTTTCGTGTGTATAATTTTTTCCGTCCATAGAATAGCTTAAATAGGTGCATCCAACCCCATGTTCTTTATAATATTCTTCCGGAAGATCCGAACTGCTGTCTGTTGTAATTACATAATCTCTCATACCGTATTTCCCCCTCACTGAAACGTATCTTTCATCAATTATGCAAATTATATCATTTTGCAATTTGGATTTCAAGAATTATTTCTCCTGTTCTTCCAGGGACTGTACAGCAGCCTGAAGCTGATTATCTTCCTCCATTGTAAGCTCTGTCTGATTGAAAAGCTCAGGATTCAGCTTTACCTTTATATCTGGAGAAATACCTTCCCCGTGAATATTTTTGCCCTTTGGAGTATAGTATTGGGAAACAGTAAGCTTCACTGCGCTTCCATCTGACATGGGATACAAAGCCTGAACCACTCCTTTTCCGAAGGTCGTTGTTCCCACGATTGTACCGACTTCATAATCTTGTACGACTCCCGCAAAAATTTCCGAAGCGCTGGCGCTTCCTTCATTTACAAGAACTGCAAGCGGCATATCAAGAGGGTGTTTTCCATCGCAAGTCTCTTCCATTTTGTTCCCATACTTATCTTCTGTATATACAATCAATCCCTCTGGAAGAATCCATCCAAGTACATCGCACACAGAGGTTAAAAGACCGCCCGGATTATCGCGAAGATCGATTACCAGTCTTTCCATGCCCTGTTCTTTCAAACGCTCAAATGTTTCTTTATACTGTTCAAAAGTGACACCTTTAAATTCTGTAATTTCAATGTAGCCTGTTTTTTTGTCCAGCATCTCGCCATATACACTGGGCAGTTCCACATCTGCAATTTTCACCAAAATGTCCAATGCTTCCTCTACATTCTCCCTGTGAACCGTAAGAGAAACCGCATCTGCTTCCCGATTTTTAATATAGTCTGCCACATCTTCCATTTCCCAGTCTGTAATGTCTTTTCCGTCTATGGAACTTATAATATCATTCACTTTAATTCCTGCAGCATATGCAGAGCCACCTTCATAACATTCTGCGATTTTTACGCCGCCGTCGGAATTTTTCTGCATGGCAACGCCGATGCCTACATAAGAGCCCTCTGTCTCCGTATTCTGTTTCTCATATTCTTCCGCTGTATAATAGCAGGAATACGGATCGTTCAGTCCATATAGAAGTCCTGCATACATACCTTCTGCCAAAGCGTCCTTATCTTTTTCTTCCAGGTAATTTGTGTCAATTATCTTTTCCAAAGTCCTGAGTTTTTCTGCATATTCCCTGTTTGTCAGAACCGTGTCTACGCCGTAAATGCTTACAAATCTCCCAGCCATAGCAATTACAACAACAGCTCCTCCCACTGCGGCCCCTTTCCAGAATTGTCTGTCCATATCTTACACTCCATTGATAAAGTAAAAAAAGCCGCCGTGTTCCAGCAGCTTTTCTTCTGTATTTATTTTATCTCACTTCTCTCACACCTTCAAGTGCTTTCTTGTTGTTAAAAAGCTTCCCACAAGACCGATTCCGATTCCAAGAGCTAAACCAATCGGTAACAGTGTACGGTAAATCTCCATAACCGGAATGAAATCCACAATCACTGTCAGCACGTTGAATTTTGTAAATATGTACTGTACTGTAGAGTTATATACAAAGAACAGACCAACTAAAGGAATTGCCGCACCAATAATCCCAAGCACAACACCCTCCAGAACAAAAGGAAGACGTACAAACGCATCGGTTGCACCAATATACTTCATAATTCCGATTTCTTCTTTTCTTACAGAAATACCAACAGAAATAGTATTGCTGATAAGGAAAACAGAAATCAGAAGAAGAACTGCAATAATAACCATCGAAGCATAGGAAACGAGACGACTTAAAGACGCCAGAGTTTCTGCTGCCTTCTGGGACTGCTCCACCTCTCTTACATGGTCGAGACTTTCCACATAAGCTACCAGTTCTCCTTGTTTTCCAATATCATTCATATATATCTGGTAGTTTGATGAATTTACAAGAGGGTTATCATCTTTAAATCCCTCTGCCGCCTCTGAACCTTCAAAATATTTCTTACTGAATTTTTCCCATGCTTCGTCAGCAGATTCGTAATCGACACGCTCCACCTCAGGCCGCGCCTTTATCAGCTCTCCCATCTTTGCTATATCCTCTTCGCTTGTTCCCTCATCAAAGAACACGGTAATGGGAATTTCTTTTTCCATTTTGTGAGCTGCCTGATTTACGTTTGTCACAATCGAATAAAAAATACCGAAAAGGAAAATGCAGGCTGCCATTGTAAGGACAGAAGCAATGGAGAACATCCAGTTTCTCTTAATATTTTTAATTCCCTGCTTCAGATTAAACCATAATGTACTAGGCCTCATGATACCCTCCTTCTTTCTCATCGCTTACAATCACGCCGTCGTGCATGGTGAGAACACGCTTTTTCATGGAGTTTACAATCTCCTTATTGTGGGTAACAACAAGAACCGTAGTTCCTCTCTCGTTAATCTGCTCCAGAAGCGCCATAATCTCCTCAGAAGTCTTGGGATCGAGATTTCCCGTAGGCTCGTCTGCCAGAAGAATATCCGGGCGGTTTACAAGCGCTCTTGCAAGAGCAACTCTCTGCTGCTCTCCTCCGGAAAGCTCATCGGGATAAGATTTATATTTTCCCGCAAGCCCTACTTCCTGTAAGACCTCCGGCACACGCTTTCTTATGACACGGGTAGGACGCCCGATGACACGCTGGGCAAACGCCACATTTTCATATACGTCTCTGTCTTTTAAAAGACGGAAATCCTGAAACACAACGCCAAGTTTTCTTCTATATTTTGCGACTCTTCTGTGACGCATTCCTTCCAGGCGCTCTCCGCTCACCGTAATCGTACCGGACGTGGAATCCAGCTCCTTCATGAGCAGTTTGATCAGTGTGGATTTGCCGGATCCGCTGCTTCCCACCACAAACACAAACTCTCCCTTGTCCACATGTAAGTTTACATGATTCACTGCCGGAAGACCCGGTCCATATGATTTACTTACATCTTCTAAATCTATCATTGAAACCTCCTGTTTTATCCTGTAATTCTGTTGTTTTATCTCGTTATCCTTTACACAGAAATATTATTTTTATCTTTTTGTAACATTATTGTAATATATTCCGAGATAAATTGCAACTGTTTTTTATATCCAACTTGCGGACTCATTATAGCACAAAGAATTTTAAATGAAAACAGGAAATCCCTTTCTTTTTACTTTGCTTTTAAAATATACAGTCTGGAATCAAAATCACACCCCTTAAATTGTCCTTCCTGCGCTTCCCCAGAGGTGGCATCGCTTGTGAGAATTCCAAGATTCATAAGTTCATCTCCAAAGAAAGTTCCTTTCTGCCCCTCTATTGTATATTCCACATCTTCCAGAAGTCCGCAAAGTTTCAGACGCGTATAACTGTCATTTACAGGATTTAACACACGATACCATCCTACAATCGCAGTTTTCTTATCCTCACTTACAGACATCCATGCCGTTATATTTTTTTCAAACGGGCTGCTGAGGCGGTAAAATGTACCAAACTGGAACAGTTCCCTATATTCCTTCATAAATGCAATCTGTTCTTTTACTTCCTTCTGCTCTTCTTCTGTCAGCTTATTTAAGTCAAGCTCATATCCAAATGTACCGAAGTAGGCTACGTTTGCTCTCGTATAAAGAGGCGTCTCTCTGTTAAGCTGATGATTAGGAGATACAGACACATGACTTCCCATAGAACTTACAGGATAACAGTAAGAAGTTCCGTACTGGATTTTCAGGCGCTCCACTGCATCCGTATCATCGCTTGTCCATCCCTGAGGAGCATAATATAAAATGCCCGGGTCAAATCTTGCTCCGCCGCTTGCACAAGATTCAAACAAAATCTCCGGAAATCTTGAAGTAAGACGCTCATACAAATCGTACACTCCCAGAATATATCTGTGGAATACCTCTCCCTGTCTGTCTGCCGGAAGCGCTGCGCTGAAACACTCGGTAATGCTTCGGTTCATATCCCATTTCACATAAGAAATTTTCGCATTTCCAAGAATTTTACTCATCATCTCATAAATGGCATCTACCACTTCTTTTCTTGAAAAATCAAGAACGTGCTGAAATCTTCCATGAGAATTTGTTCTTTCCGGCGTCTGTAAAATCCAATCCGGATGCGCTCTGTATAAGTCAGAATCCTTATTTACCATCTCCGGCTCAAACCACAGGCCGAATTTCATTCCCAGACTGCTGATACGCTCTGCCAGCCCTTCTATTCCTTCCGGAAGACGATCTCTGTTTGCCACCCAGTCTCCAAGCCCTGCCTTATCCGAGCTTCGCTGCCCGAACCAGCCATCATCAAGGACAAAAAGCTCCACACCACATTCTTTTGCTTTCTTTGCAATTTCCACAATGCGCTCTTCTGTAAAATCAAAATAAGTCGCTTCCCAATTATTAATAAGGATCGGACGCGCCTTATCTCTCCAGTATCCTCTCGCAAGACGGCGCTGATACAATTTGTGGTAAGTCTGGCTTAAATGGTTAAGCCCCTTATCTGTGTATACCATGACGGCCTCAGGTGTCTGAAAGCTCTCTCCCTTTTCCAGTTTCCAGTCAAATCCGTCCGGGTGGATTCCCATAAGCATTCTTGTGGAGCCGTGCGTATCTACTTCTGCCTGAGCCAGGAAGTTTCCGCTGTACACAAGGCTGAATCCCATTGCCTCTCCCTGAAATTCATCTGCTGCCGGACGCTTCAAAATCACAAACGGGTTGTGTTCGTGAGAAGAATGCCCCCTTCTGCTTCCAACAGACTGAATTCCCTGCTCCAGCTTTCTTACCTTTTCGTGACGCTCTCTTGACCATGCACCGGAAAACTGAATCCATTCGTAATCATAATCCGGAAGATCCATACAAAGACTCATAGCTGTTGTGAGATGAAGGCTTTCTTCTCCTTCATTTTTTAAATACGCATTTCTGGCAATCACGCCTCCCTTTGCAAAAATCGTGTAAGAAAGTTTTAAAAGAAGCCCTGTAACGGAATCTTTTAATGTGATAAAAAGAGTCTCTGCCTCCCCGTCGTCTTCTGTGTACGTTGCCGGAAGACCGGAAAGCTTTGGTTTTCCCGGAACAATAGAAAAACTCTGGTATTTAAAATCAGAAATGCGGCTTCCGTTATTCTGCAGCACCTCCACTGCCGGCTGACGATAATCTGTATTTCCGTATACACCGTACTCCAGTTTTGTATGCTCAAGGGAAAGGCTTTTTTCTCCTTCAAAAATATAAGAACCCATTGCGCGGCAGTAATTTTCACAAAGATATGAAAAATCCTCCTTATCGTGAATCCTTTTTCCAAAGTAAAGCTGCCCCATATGTCCGTTTTTTAAAACCATCATAATGTAACTGATTTCTTCATTATATAAATGAAATATCGATGTGTTTTCGTGAAAAATAATACTCATAAAAATCCTCCCATCTGCTGTTTCCAGTATATCTTTATATCTGTATTATAAAAAAATACATCTCCTTCCAAAAGAAGGAGATGTTAAAAATACCATGTAAAATGTTAAATTTGTTCTTTTCTTTTTTCTTTTCTGTACTGGGAAGGCGGCATTTTAAAATGCTCCTTAAAGATTCTCGTAAACGAAAGAGTATCTCTGTAACCACAGGAACGCGCTGTCACCTCTATGGAAAAATCTGTCATTAAAAGAAGCTTCTCAGCTTGGCTCATACGAATCTCCGCCAGGTATCTGCTTGGGGACATATGAAGACTTTTTTGAAACAACGTATAAAGATAACTTCTGTTTACGCTTACATAATCCGCAATATCCGTCACCTTAATATCTTCAAAATAATTGTTTCGAATAAATTCCATCGCTCTTTTCACATACAGATTTTCGCTCTCCTGTCTGGAAAGTGCCGGCATCTCTATATTCTCTGCAAGAGCTGCAAAGAAACGATAAAGAAGTCCTTCTAACAATAACTGTCCGGAAAAAGATGCCTTTTGATTTTCAAGCATTTCTCCCACAATTTCCTGCAAAACCTTTCCATTTTCACAGCGGTAAACCGGTTTTTCTGAAGTAAGACCGATTTCTTTTAAATAGCTCTCCACATTCCCGCCGTCAAAACCAACCCAGAGATACGTCCAGGGCAATTCCTTATCTGCCTGATAAAAAGTCTGCTGCCCCGGTACAATCAAAAAACCCTGTCCTGCTTCCAGCTCGTATTTATTTCCCTCTGCGCAAAAACAACCTTTCCCCTCTGTAATGTAATGGATAATATAATTGGGGCGGACTGTCGGTCCGTAATTATGAAGCGGCATACATCTGGACTGCCCGCAGTAACAGAGATACAAATCTGAAAACCTTCTTTCAGAAAGAAGAAGGGTTCTTGCCTCTTCCATTTTTTAGTATTCCAGAGACTCCATATACTTCATATAGCGGACAACCATAAGCGCAATCTTAAAGGTAATCGCATCTTCAAATATACGGAGATCCAGCCCTGTGCTCTTCTGCAGTTTGTCAAGGCGATATACCAGAGTATTTCTGTGAATGTAAAGCTGTCTTGATGTTTCAGATACATTCAGGCTGTTCTCAAAGAACTTGTCGATTGTTACAAGGGTTTCCTCATCAAAATCGTCCGGAGACTTGCCATCAAAAATTTCTTTAATAAACATTTTGCAAAGCGGAATAGGAAGCTGGTAGATCAAACGTCCAATTCCAAGAGAGCTGTATGCAATCACCTCTCTGTCTGAGAAGAAAATCTTGCCTACATCAAGCGCCATCCTTGCTTCTTTGTAAGATCTGGAAACTTCTTTCAGCTCATGCACAATTGTTCCGTACGCCATATGAATGCTTCCGTCGTTCATGCCCAGTGTATCTAAGATTGCATGGGCAAGACGATCCATCTCCTCATATCCCTCTCCGTCTTCCAGTTCTTTTACGATAATTACGCTTCTCTCATCTACTGCTGTAATGAAATCCTGGCTCTTGCTGCCAAAGGCACTTTTTACAATCTCAATAGAACTGTGTTCTTTTTCCTGCTCCATCTCCAGCATCATAACAACGCGGCGCACATCTGCGTCAATATGAAGCTTCTTTGCTCTGTTGTAAATGTCCACAAGAAGAAGGTTATCCAGAAGAAGGTTCTTGATAAAACTGTCCTTGTCAAAACGTTCCTTATAAGCTACGATCAGATTCTGGATCTGGAATGCAGCCAGTTTTCCTACCATATACGTATCTTCGTCGTCACCGTGTGCCACGAGGATATATTCCAGACGATAATCGTCACATACCTTAAAATACTGATACCCTTTCACAAGCTGGCTGTCTGCCTGTGAACCTACAAACGCCTGAATATCCGTTACCTGAACCTCAAAATCCGGAAATGTAGTCGCCAATAATTTTCCCTCTGTATCAATGATACAAAATTCTGTTCTGGAGATTTCCTTTAATCCCTCCAATGTATTTTGCAGCACCTGATTTGAAATCATGATTATTCAATCCCTTTCTGTATAAAGTGTATGCTACTGCCGTCATTTTTTAATTTCCGTTCTCATACCTGTTTTTATTTTAATACAAAATAAACAAAAATAAAAGAGGAAAACCGAAAAAACTTACGTTTTTTTGTTCATTTCTTATAAATTTCTTCTTTTCTCGAAAAAAAATGAGAGCAGACAGCGCTGCTCTCACTTTTTTCTTATCCTGTTTTATTTTTCAGGCTTATTAATAAACCGCACAAAATGGTAACTTTCTACCATCTGAAAATATTTCACAATCCTGGGGTAAAGAGGCTCTGCCTTTTCCCCGTATTCCTCTTTCACACAGGCAGCAATATCCATTACGCTGCGCTTTCCATCGATCAGCGGCCATATAAAAGTCCCAAACCCGTCGAGATGTACTTTCGTATAACGTGGTTTATTGAAAACTTTTTGGGCAATGGTATTAAACATACCTGTATTTTCTATTTCCAGAATTACTCTTTCTTTCAAATCCCTGTGCCACTTTATAGATGGTGCTTTCTCCGGAATTAAATCAAGATAATTTATCTGCGGCTGGTTTTTTTTATTTTTTTTACTCATCAGGCTTTTTTCTTCTTCCAGATAGAGAATTTCAGCAGACAGAGAATCATAACAAGCATAAGGATTACGCCGCCGATATTTCCAAAGTTGACGCCTTTAAGTGCAAGATTCACTTTTGCAAGAGTAAGAATTGCAAGTAGAATACCTACAAGACCTTCTCCGGCAATCATACCTGCACAGTACAGCGTACCATCTGTCTCCTGTCTTTCTTTTGTCTTTGCATCCACATTTTTTCTCTTTCCAACTGCCCAGCGTACAACACCGCCAAGCATAATAGTTGCATTTAAGTAAATCGGCAGATAAAGACCGATTGCAAACGGCATTACCGGAATGTGAAGAATCTCAAGACCAATTGCAAGGAACACACCAATGAACACAAGTGTCCATGGAAGATTTCCACCCATGATTCCTTCTACAATCATCTTCATAAGGGTTGCCTGTGGAGCCGGAACATCTGCTCCGCCGTATCCATATGCCGCATCAAGAAGATAGAGAACTCCACCAATGGCAAGTGCTGCTGCCACAACACCAATCAGCTCACCAATCTGCTGTTTCTTCGGAGTTGAACCAAGAAGGTATCCTGTTTTTAAGTCCTGTGATGTATCGCCGGCAATGGCTGCTACAATACAGATTACAGAACCGATTGCAATCGCTCCTGTCATACCGCCAATTCCTGTCTGTCCGGAAGCTTTAATTGCAAATGTTGCAATCAGAAGTGTTGCGATCGCCATACCGGAAACTGGGTTATTAGAGCTTCCGATAAGACCTACCATACGAGAAGATACGGTCGCAAAGAAGAAACCGAAAATAACAATCATAGCTGCACCAAGAAGGTTTACCGGAATTGCCGGAACAAGCCAGATAATAAATACCATTGCTACAATTCCAACAAGAATCATATTCATTGGAAGATCCTGAGCTGTTCTTGCTGTGCTTGTATTTTTTCCGTTCTTCATACTCTTCATGGAATCACGGAATGTAGTCACAATAAGAGGCAGGGATTTAATAAGGGAAATAATTCCGCCTGTTGCAATGGCTCCTGCTCCAATGTATTTTACATATGTGCTCCAGATTGCGGCAGCTCCTCCGTTTGTATACATTTCCATAATGGAAGCAGTGTTTCCAAGCGGATAATTCATAACCGTATCCGGTCCGAAGAGACAGATAAGCGGAATAATTACAAGCCAACCCACAATAGAACCAACAAACATAAAGGAAGCGATTCTCGGTCCTACAATATAACCAACACCAAGAAGGGCTGGGTAAACCTCCATACCGATTTCACCTTTAAAAGATTTAAAAGCAACTGCAACATCTGCCGGAATTACCTTCAGACCGTCTACAATAAACTTAAATGCAGCTGCTAGTCCCATACCGGTAAATACAGTAGAAGCATTGGAACCGCCTTCCTCACCGGCAAGAAGAACGTCTGCACATGCAGTTCCTTCCGGGTAAAGAAGAGTTGCGTGTTCTTTTACGATCAGTGCGTTACGAAGGGGTACCATAAAAAGCACACCTAAAACACCACCGCAAAGAGCAATCAGTGTAATTTCAACAAGGCCCGGTTTGTCACAAAGGCCTTCTTCTGCCCACAGGAATAATGCAGGCATTGTAAAAATAGCTCCGGCTGCCAGAGACTCTCCGGCGGAACCGATTGTCTGGACAATATTACTCTCCAGAATAGAGTTTTTCTTCATGATGACACGTATAACACCCATAGAGATAACTGCTGCCGGAATGGAAGCAGATACAGTCATACCCACACGCAGACCAAGATAAGCATTGGCCGCACCGAATACGATTGCAAGGATAATACCCATCACAATAGATGTCACTGTAAATTCCGGTGTGATTTTTTCTGCCGGAATATACGGTTTGAACTCTTTGTTACTGTTCATTTTACCTCTCCCTTTAACATTTTAATGAAATAAAAGTACATCGTATTACATTATAACGAATCACAGTGTAAAATGCAACCCATATTATAAATCCAGCTCCAGTTGCTTCGTAAGATAACGCCCTACAATTCTGGAAAAATCAGAAATATTTCTGATATAGGCAAAATCTTTCCCAAATATTTTTTTCTCTGCCGCCAGATCTTTTTCTTCTCCTGCAAAAACTCCGAGAACGCTCACACCCTCACTTCGCAGGCGGCGTATCTGCTCTGCTGTATCAAAAATGGCATATGCACCTTCATATGGCTTGGGATTTTTTGCGTTAGGTCGATTAATTACCACATCATAAGGTCTTCCATCACTTAGTACAATCAATATCTTCTTTTCTTCTTCCCTTTTCAGCAGACCGGTCCCTGCTGCTTTAATTGCCAGTCCATCCCTGTTATTAGACGATGTCACATAATTAAATATATTTTCATTTGCACTTCGTGGATCTTCATATTCACGAAATCTATGAAGAATGGTATAGTCCCAGAAAGTGCAGTAGCTCATGACCCTGGTTGGAATTTCCACCGCACTTAAAGCTTCGCTTATGATATATGCCTGAAGTGCCACCTCTCCCTGTCTTACCATCTGAGAACCGCTTGCATCGATCAGCACGTCCACCACAAAATCTCCCTGATCTGCCTTCAGTTCTCTTTTAAACACACGAGCTTCTCCGCTTCTTCCTATCCTCCACAGGCGTGCCGGAAGAATTGTTCCTCTGTCTGATAAAATTTCCTCTGTCTCACTTCGAAGAACAAGTGATTTTTTCAAAAGCTCTGTTAAAACAGAAATATTTCGTTTTACGATTCTGTGCTTGTCGTGATACAGCCAGACATTCTTATTTTTCAGCCTCTTTGCATATTCATACTGATAATTTCTCTTTACAGGATTTTTCAAAATCCCCTCTGTAAAATAAAGACTGCAGTCTCCATGAATGCCCGTGCACATTTTATAATTTATCTGCTTTTCTTCCATCTCTGTAAGATACGTTTTTCCAAAATTCAGTTCCACGTAGGTGTGTGCCTTTTCCAGAACCTCCGGAGGAATCACCGAGATCTTCTTTCTGACCTTACGCTTCTCCTCCATTTCCTTTGTAACGGAAGAATCTTCCAAGTCCGTCATACGCTCTGTAATCTGTTCCACATATGCTTCCAGCGCTTCCTCATACATTTCTTCTGTAAGAAAATCCTCCCAGCCAAATTCTGTCAGTTCTTCTAAAGTAACTGCCATAACCCGTTCCAGACCGCCGAAGCGTTTTTCAAAATCTTTGTCTATGATTTCATTATAAAGACTGTCAATAAGGGCAATCAGGCTTTGTGTATCTTCTGTATTTCCTGCCTCATATACTTTGTCCCGAACCTTTTTAAGAGCAGCCTCCACCTTATAACTTCCATCTGCCAGCTTATCACGCAGCACAGCAATCCGAAGCCTTCCGAGAACATCACCATAAGAAGGAAGAACCTCAAACTCCTGGTCAAGAATATCAGAGCATGCCTGCTTTTGAAGGGAAATAATCCCAGGACGTTCACTGCACAGCTTCTCCCCGATTGCTTCCTCAATGCAAAGCTGTGCCAAAGTGGTAAGACTTCCTTCCTCTGCTCCCAGATATATTTTTTTCACAAGGTACATCCCCATAAGATTTTTATCATAAAATCTGGCGAAAGCCCCCTGCTTCACCCCATCATAAAGGGCAATTGCTTTGGACCGAAGGAAAAGAGAAACATCCGGTTTCATATCCAGGGTGTAATCTCCACTTACCGTCCAGAGAAGATTCCGTATTCTGTTCTGAAGCTCCAGTTCTTTTTCAAAAACTTCTTCTCTTTCCTGTTCTTCAGTCATATACCGCTTCCCTTCCCCATTCTTTTGGAATCCTTGTGCTGACTACATCCTCCACGATTTCCTTTTCAAAGGTATCAAAGGTTTTATTAATCACACCCATTTTCACTGCGAGCCAGGGAGAAAGTCCCGTATCCACAATTTTCATTGCCGCAAGAAGCCCTCGAAGATCAAGCGCCTTTGTGGAGATTTCACTGTTCATACATTTTAACTGCAAATCCATAAAAATACCGACAAACTGTTCTACAGCCTTCTCTTTTGCATAAGGAAACATTTTTCTGAAAATAAAATGAAGAGATTCCTCTGTCTGGGGCGGCATATCAATTACAAGAAATCTGGATACGAGAGCTTCGTTTAATTCCCTTGTTCCTGCATATCCATAATTCATAGTTCCGATAAAACGTGCGGCGGGATGAAGTTCTATTTTATCGTATCCCGGTACATCAATAGACCGGCGGTAATCAAGGGTTGCGTGCAGCACAGAAACGGCATCATTTTTCGCCATATTGATTTCATCGAGAACGCCAAATCCGCCGTACTCCGCACATTGATAAATACTGCCTTTTCGAAGCCTTACTTCATTATCAACAAACGTGTCTGTTCCAATTAAATCACCGCTGTTTGTATTTACATGAAACGACACATTATATATCGGCCTTCCAAAAATAAACGCAAGATTTTCCGCCAGAACATTTTTCCCGGTGGCCTTCGGTCCTGCCAGAAGTAAATTCTCTCCTTTCAATATTCCCGCAATTGCCATTTCCAGAATTTCTCGTCCATAAAAGGGCATGGACGGTACAGCCACCCTGTGCTTCGCAGCTTCATCTACAGGATATGTCTCCCGGAAATTCTCTACCTTTTTGATAAGCGCAGAAGAAACTCCCTGTTCCTCTAAAAATTCAAATTCTTTCATCCTATATTTCTCCTCTTATATGAAAACAGGGCTGAAAACAGCCCTGCTTTAGTTTCTTATTTATATAATGAATACACTGTTCTATACTTCAAAAATTAAATCTCCGTAAGAAGGCATCGGCCACATTTCCTTATCCACAATCATTTCCAGAGCATCTACCGGTGCGCGAAGCGCTTCCATTGCAGGAACAATCTGATTTCTGCAGAAATGCGCTCTGTCCGGTCCCTCCTCATGAGACGGATATTCTGCCACACAATCTCCAAGAATTTTCATTGCAGCGTTTGTCTCTTTTAAAAGCTTTGATGTTTCTTTTAAAAGCCCAAGCTGTACGCTTGTATCAATGTCTCCAACCGCTTTCACTTCATTGATGGACTGCGCAAGAACCGTCGTATATTTAATAACAGCCGGAATAATCTGCTTTGTAGCAATGTCAATCATTGTTTTTGCTTCAATATTAATTGCCTTTGAATAAATCTCATACTGGATTTCTGCGCGTGATTCCAACTCAGCCTTTGTAAATACGCCAAAACTTTCAAAAAGCTTTACAGATTTCTCTGTTGTAAGTGCCGGAATGGCATCAACCATAGAGCGAAGAACCGGAAGACCACGGCGTTTTGCCTCTTCCTCCCACTCCGGCGCATATCCGTTTCCGTTAAACACGATTCTCTGATGATCTGTTGCGTACTCTTTGATCAGATCATGAACTGCCAGTTCAAAATCAGGCGCTGCTTCCAGACGGTCACACGCCTCTTTAAACACTTCTGCCGCGATCGTATTTAACACGACATTACAGGAAGAAATAGAATCTCTTGAGCCAACCATACGAAACTCAAATTTATTTCCTGTAAATGCAAAAGGAGAAGTACGGTTTCTGTCTGTAGCGTCCTTCATAAAATCAGGAAGCGTTTTTACACCTGTTTCCAGCTTGCTTCCTTTTTTACTATGAGTTGCCATACCTGTACTGATAAGCTGGTCAAGCACATCCTCAAGCTGTTCTCCCAGGAATACGGAAATAACTGCAGGCGGAGCCTCATTTCCTCCAAGACGGTGATCATTTCCTACATCTGCCGCTGATTCTCGAAGAAGATCTGCATGCTCATCTACTGCTTTCAAAATACAGGTCAGAACAAGAAGGAACTGAATATTTTCATGTGGTGTTTTTCCAGGCTCTAAAAGATTAATTCCATCATCTGTTGTAAGAGACCAGTTATTATGCTTTCCGGAACCATTGACACCTGCAAATGGCTTTTCATGAAGAAGGCAGCGCATTCCATGACGGCTCGCCACTTTCTTGAGAATCCGCATCATCATCTGGTTGTGGTCCGCTGCAACATTTGCAGCCTCATAAATAGGAGCAAGCTCATGCTGCGCAGGAGCAACCTCGTTATGCTGTGTTTTTGCAGAAATACCAAGTTTCCAGCACTCCTCGTTTACCTCTTTCATATAAGCGGAAATTCTCTGACGAATCGTTCCAAGATAGTGATCGTCCATCTCCTGGCCCTTTGGAGGCATTGCTCCAAAAAGCGTCCTGCCTGTATATGTAAGGTCTTTTCTCTGCAGCCATTTATCTTTATCGATCAGGAAGTATTCCTGCTCTGCACCAACAGAAGGCGTTACTTTTTTTGAAGTTGTATTTCCAAAAAGACGGATAAGGCGAAGCGCCTGTGTATTTACTGCTTCCATAGAACGAAGCAGCGGTGTCTTCTGGTCTAAAGCCTCTCCTGTATAAGAACAGAAGGCTGTAGGAATACAGAGAGTTCCTCCTGCTGCATCGTGACGGACAAAAGCGGGAGAGGTACAATCCCATGTTGTATATCCTCTTGCCTCAAAAGTCGCGCGAAGACCGCCGGACGGAAAAGAAGAAGCATCCGGCTCTCCCTTTATCAGCTCTTTTCCCGAAAAACTCATAAGCACCTTTCCGTTTTCCATCGGAGCAGTGATAAATGCATCATGTTTCTCCGCAGTTACGCCGGTAAGTGGCTGAAACCAATGGCTGTAATGCGTTGCCCCTTTTTCGATTGCCCATTCTTTCATCTCGTGCGCCACCACATCGGCAATTTCCATAGACAGTTCTTTACCTTCCTGAATTGTCTTTTTCAGCTCCTTGTAAACCTTCTTTGGAAGTCTCTCCTGCATGACTGAATCATTAAATACGTCACACCCGAAGGTTTCCGCCACATTGATATACTCTCCCATTCCGTTTTCTCCTTTTTATTCGTTTGTCTTTTTGGTACTTCTAAGATAAAGATTTAGCGCCTCATGTCTGTTTTCAATTTCCACGAGACGATTGTTTCCTCCAAATTCTCCGTCCAGAGTCCAGGGTACCTCCTCCTCAGACTCTATGGTAATATGTGCTGATTTAAAGGAATGTATCAAATCTGTATTATCTTCCTGCGTGAGAACTGCCGTCAGTATTTCCTGCAGTTCAAGAGGATTTTTCGGCTTTGCAATAAGAGTGACCTCAAATAGGCCATCATTCATATCCACATTCTTTCCTGTAAGGTTTTTAAACCCTCCTACTGATCTGGAATTGGAAATCATTCCGAACATAAAATCATCTTCCACACACAGTTCTTTTGTCTTTACCCTCATATGATAAGACTTTATTGCAAAGAGACGCTTCGCTCCCTCCAGAACGTATGCCACATGTCCCAGGATATTTTTTAAATCCTGATCTGTCTGATAGGAAACATCCGTAAACAGGCCAAATGCGGCAATATAAGCAAATGTTTTTTTGTTAAACTTTCCAATATCACAGTGATACAGTTTCTCTTCCATGATCATAGAAGCTGCCTCCACCATATTTTTCGGCATAAACAGACTGTTTGCAAAATCATTTGTACTTCCTGCCGGTATATATCCAATAGGCACGGAGCTTTCTTTTTCCATAATACCTGTCACTACCTCATCCAGAGTTCCATCGCCTCCGCTGCACACGATCAGGTCTACTTTGCTTTCGTACTCCTTCGCCTTTTCATAGGCGTCCCTCGCCCCCTGCGTAGCATATGCAATTACTTCATAACCGCCTTTATTAAAAATATCCACTATATCAAGAAGATGGGCCTTTATTTTCCCTTTTCCTGCCTTAGGATTAAAGACGAACAATAATGTTTTTTCCATAATACGTCCCTCTTTTAAACAAAATGCGCGTAATCTACGCCTTATACTATAAAAAAAACATAGATAAAAGTCAATGTTTTTCTATATCAGATAAGCCCCAGATGGGAAAGCCCATTGCGTATTCCATAATGGAACATATCCTCTGTCACATAATCTGCAAGATTTAAAATCTTTTTAGAGCTGTTTCCCATTGCCACCTTATATGCCGCATACTCAAACATAGATAAATCGTTATTGCTGTCTCCAAACACAATGGTATCTTCCCAGGGAATATTCTGAATTTTAATAACTGCAGCAATCCCTACCGCTTTGCTGAACCCTTTAGGTATCATTTCTATGGTAGTGCCGGCCAGAGAACCGCTTTCGTGACGTATAACATCATAATAGGAAGCTAATTCCTGACATGCTTCCTCTGAACGACAGCCCAGCACCATTTTAGCACTGATTTTATTAATGCGCATTGTCTTTTCATTTCCTTTAATGGGACGCCATTTTTCCCCGAGCGCTTCTGTAATCAGATCTGTATACCAGTTTATCTCCGATGTATATTCGTCTTTATCATAATACATAAAATCAGCCCCCTCCATAACAGGAATCAGACCGTTTTTTCTTAGTACCTTTACAGAAAATTCTGCTTCCTCACATGTCATTTCTCTGTTAAAAAGGCGCTTTCCGTCTTTTTCTATGGTCGCACCGCAGGCAGTAATCATTCCTGTAAAGGGAATCTGCTCCAGATACCAGGGAACAAAAGCCCTGCTTCTCCCTGTACAAAGCCATGCCTCATGGCCGTTTTCTACCAGCTTTCGAACGGCTTCTATCGCACTGGCAGGAACCCCTTTTTTCATATCACATATGGTACCGTCCGCATCAAAAAACACTGCTTTTTTTCTCATAATGTTCTCCTTTCGTGCCGATAAAGAAAAAACCTCCGGAATCTATCCGAAGGTTTAAAGTAGCGAGAGGGGGATTCGAACCCTCGACACTACGGGTATGAACCGTATGCTC
>Snoopy_p2__coassemble_211_pt1 | contig 147713 bp, 142 predicted proteins | sample Snoopy_p2__metabat2_high_PE_016 | metagenome-assembled genome bin Snoopy_p2 | reverse complement strand
AATGGCATTATATAAACAATTTTAAAGAGTAATTGTTTGTTTCGAGGCGAAAATGGCATTATATAAACAATTTTCGAGGAGAATTGTTTTTTTAGAGGCGAAAATGGCATTATATAAACAATTTTAAAGAGTAATTGTTTGTTTCGAGGCGAAAATGACATTATATAAACAATTTTAAAGCAAAATTGTGTTTTCAAGAGGAGAGAAGGCTTACATGATTATTTTAATTACAGGAGCTTCCCATACAGGGAAAACAGTTCTGGCACAGAAGCTGCTTGAAAGGTATCAGTACCCATATTTATCTCTTGATCATCTGAAAATGGGACTGATACGAAGCAGAAATACTTCTCTGACACCGGAAGATGATGAAGAATTGACTGCTTATTTATGGCCTGTTGTGCGGGAAATGATAAAGACAGCAATAGAAAATAAACAGAATCTCATAGTGGAGGGGTGTTATATTCCTTTTAACTGGAAGGAAGATTTTGAGGAAACATATCTTGAAGAGATAGAATATTATTGTCTGATATTAAGCGAGAATTACATAGAACATCATTTTGAAGATATAAAAAATCATGCCTGTGTCATTGAAGAGCGTCTTGACGATACAGGCTGCACAAAAGATTTCATTCTTTCAGAAAACATATATTATCTTCAGATGTGCAGGAAATATCAGTGCAACTATATTCTTATTGACAGAGAATATGAAATAGAAATAGAAGAAAAAATGCAGCTATTCAGAACAGGTCGAAGCACTTGCTGCTGAGACCATGAAGATACTGAACAGTTACGAAAAAATAAAGTAAAACAGAAAGACGAGGCAGAAAATGAATAAGAAAAATGCAAATAGTTCGCTCTATTTTTTGGTGGGAATTTTACTTCTGTTCAGCGGAATGATGGGACAGAATACGACATTTTACGTGCTGGCATTTGTTTTTATTATTCTTGGATTTGTGAAGAGAAAAAAGTAAAGGGCGGCAGAAAATTATGGAAATATTAAAATTAAGAGAGCATAAGGAATTAACAAAAAGAGCGGCAGAATGGTTTCATCTGAAATGGGATATACCGGCAGAGGCGTATGAGGAAAGTATAAGGGAATGCCAGGCGAAGAAAGAAGGTGTTCCACAGTGGTATATTGTGCTGGAAAATAATGAGATGATTGCCGGTGTTGGTGTGATAGAAAATGATTTTCACGAAAGAAAAGATTTAACACCGAATGTATGCGCCTTATATGTGGAGGAAAAATACCGCTGCAGAGGAATTGCAGGGAAATTACTGCAACTGGTAAGAGACGATATGGGGAACAAAGGAATTTCTCCTCTTTATCTTATAACAGAACATACGTCATTTTATGAAAGACATGGATGGGAGTTTTTGTGTATGGTAAAGGAAGAAGACAGCAACAATATGATAAGAATGTATGTACATCAATAAAGTAACGGAGAAACTATAAAAAGTATGTTTTAGAAGCAATAATCGGAGAAAATATATGATACAAATCAGATATGCAGAAGCTTCTGACAGAAAGTTTTGGTATCAGCTTGACAGACTTTTATCAGACATAGAATTTGAAAATAAAGTACGTAGAAAACAGGGATATGACAATAAAGTATACCGGATTTTAAGCAGTGTCTTCATGGTTATGGGGCTGATTCCCATACTTGTATGTCCTGGAATCTGGATTTGGGGATAGATTAATATTTTTAAACAAAGAGAGGAATTGAATGAAATCAAAAACAATGCGCGCTATTTTACATGCGCTTTCATACAGCAATCTTGAGGTGGAATCTGCAAGGCGTCTGGCAGATTTAAAACGCCTTGATCCTATGCGCATATTTCGCAGGAAATTAGATGTAAAAATATATAATGAAGATTATGAAGTGCCGGTTCGTCTGTATTTTCCAAATGAGCAGGCAATGAAAAAAGGAATAAATAAAGGACACTCTTATGCAGTGCTTCTGTTTTTTCACGGCGGCGGCTGGGTGACGGACAGTGTGGAAAATTATGATCGGGTATGTAGTCAGATGGCGCAGTCCACAGGACAGATTGTAGTATCTGTGGAATACCGCCTTGCCCCGGAATACCCTTTTCCAACAGGACTTATGGACTGTTATACAGCTGCAAAAGCCCTGTATACCAACCGGTTTATATTAAATACAGAACCGGAAAAAATCACCATTGTGGGAGACAGTGCAGGAGGGAATCTTGCAGCGGCAGTTTCTCTTATGGCAAGAGATAAAGGAGAATTTATGCCGGACAGACAGATATTGATTTACCCTGCATTAAATAACTGTTATACAGAAGAATCGCCGTATCGTTCTGTAAAAGAGAATGGGGAAGATTATCTTCTTACAGCAGTAAAAATGGAAAATTATATATCATTATATCAACGAAGTCCGGAAGACAGAGATAACCCGTATTTCTCTCCTCTTCAGGAAAAAAATCTGAAAGATCTTCCGGATACGCTTATTCTGACAGCGGAATTTGATCCTTTAAGAGATGAAGGGGAGGAGTACGCAAGGCGGCTCCAAGAAGCGGGGAACAACGTAGAACTTCATCGCATTCCGGGGGCGCTTCATGGATTTTTCGCTCTTGGAATCAAACTTTTTCACGTGCAGGAAAGCTTTGATATTATGAATAAATTTCTTAGAAGGGAGATAGAGACTTGTTAGAGTTTGGATATTCACGTTGGAGAAAACTTGACAATGCAGCACTTGTTTTTCCGGCTGTTACAGGAAAAAATGATACGAGAGTATTTCGAGTATACTGCCGGCTGAAAGAAACAGTAGAGCCGGAGATTCTTCAAAAAGCGCTTGATATTACAATGGAAAGATATCCGTTGTATCAGGCGGTTCTCCGAAAGGGACTTTTCTGGTATTACCTGGAAAGACGAGACATACAGCCGCTTGTAAAACCAGAGACAGAACCTCCCTGCAGTGATTTGTATGTACCGGATCAGAAATCACTGTTGTTTCAGGTGACTTACTATAAAGACAGAATTCAATTTGAGGTATTTCATGCGTTGACAGACGGAACAGGTGCCATGCATTTTATTCAGGAACTTGTGAAACAGTACCTTATGCTGGCACATCCAAAAGCGCAGCTTCCTGATTTTTCTACAGGAGAAGAGAGTACGGGAAAGGAACAGGAGGAAGACAGTTTTTCCCAGTATTATAAGACGGAGCTCCCCAAAAATAAAGAAAAAAAGAAAGCGGCTGTGCAGCTAAAAGGAGAGAAACTTCCACAAGATGAAATGCACATTATGGAGGTGATTCTTTCCGTAAAAGAAACTTTAAAAACAGCCAGAGCAAATGGCGTTACGATTACAGTTTTGCTGGCGTCCGCTCTTCTTTGGGCAATCCACGAAGAGATTCCTGCGAGCCGTTTAAAACGTCCGGTCACCCTTATGGTTCCTGTAAATCTTCGCAATTATTTTGATTCCAAATCAATGGCGAATTTTTTCGGCTGGATTGAGGTGGGATATGTTTTTAAGGAAAATACAACCTTCGATGAGGTAATGGCCCATGTAAAGAAAGAGTTTGAAAGAGAGTTGATGAAAGAGAGGATTGCCGTACATATGAATGACTATGTAAGACTGGAAAAGAATCCTCTGATCAGGGCAATTCCTCTCGAAGTGAAAAAGTTTGGAATGATGGCAGGGGCAAAATACGGTGCAAGGAGCATCACAGGTATTTATTCCAATGTGGGAATATTTAAGTTTCCTGAAGAGTATGGGGATTATATCCAGTATTTCGGTTTTCTGGCAAGCACATATTCTATGCAGCTCTGTTCCTGTTCTTATAAAGATAATCTTGTGCTCGGTTTTACTTCAAAAATTCCGGGAGACAGTATTCAGAGAAATTTCCTGAAGATTTTAAAAGAAAAAGGACTTTCTTATGAAGAGGTGGAGAGCGATTTTCCGGGTTACAAGAAAGAAAAAACAAATGTGCCGGCAAAAGTTTTTCAGACATTTACGTTTCTTTGTATTGCGGCTGTCATTATATCTACAATGGTAAATTATATGGTTTCCGGCAATTTTACGTGGTGCTGGGCAGCAGGAGCGGCGAGTTTGAGTGCGTGGCTTCTCGTTTCTGTGGCGTACAGAAAACGGAGAAATATTTTGAAAAATGCGATGTGGCAGCTTCTTCTTGTGACGGTTCTGGGGATTTTTTGGGATGTCTTTACCGGCTGGCATAACTGGTCTTTGAACTTTCTTTTTCCGGGAGCGTGCCTGACTGTTTTGTGCTCTATGCCGGCAGTTTCCAGGATTCAGAGACTTGAGGTGTCAGAGTATTTATTTTATCTTATACAGGCATGTGCTGCAGGCTGCATCCCGTTAATACTGGTTGCTCTTCATTTTGTAACGAAACCGTATTTGTCAATTCTCTGTTCTGGGATCAGTATTTTGATTCTTTTGGGAATGTTTATATTTCAGAGAAAAAATACATTCAGAGAATTCCATAAAAAATTCCGTATGTAGGAACGTCTTTTCATAAAAAAACAAGTGTATTTTCAGCAAAGACGTTTTGATAAAATCTAAGATTTTTGTAGATTCATCCAAGAAAATCGTATGTACTTTGCCTAAAGGTGTTGCTATAATACACATCAGTTTTGTGGAAATTTGCAATACGGAAGCGCCTTTCAGGCTCACGTGATTCCGGCAGATCCACAGAGGCGTAGCCAGACCGGGAAAGGAGGCGGGACGTGAGGGATGGCAAATGAGGGTAAAGAGCCTGAGATGGAGGATCGAATGAAAAAGTTTTATAAAAAGGGTATAGGAGTTGCATTGGCAGTAACTATGGCATCATCAAGCATGGTAGCTTATGCAGCAGAAGCAACAAAGGATGGTTCCGGAGCAGCAGGACTTTCAGCAGAAGCAGCGCCGGAAGAAAAAACAGTAGACGGAAGCCAGTTTGCAGGCGAAGAATGGTATGACCAGAGAGCTACTTTTCAGGTGAACCGTGAAGATGCGCACACAAGCTTTGTATCTTTTGGAAATGTAGAAGATGCAAGAGTGCGTGATAAGGAAAAGTCACCTTCTTATCAGCTTTTAAACGGAGAATGGAAATTTGAGCTTGCAGACAATCCGGAAGGAAGAAATACAGAGTTTTATAAAAACGAGTATGATGTAAGCGGCTGGGACGACATTACAGTTCCTTCCAACTGGCAGACAGAGGGATACGACCATCCGAAGTATACGGATACAAGACTTCCGTGGGAAGGCGTAGAGACACCGGAGCTTGGGGTTGCACCTGTAAAATATAATCCGGTAGGTTCTTACAGAAGAGACTTTACAACGCCTGCGGAATGGGACGGAAAAGAAATTTTTGTATCCTTCCAGGGTGTGGAATCTGCCTTTTATCTGTGGGTAAATGGTCAGTATGTAGGCTACAGTGAAGACAGCTACACACCATCAGAATTTGACATCAGCCCATACCTGAACGCTCCGGGAGAGCAGAATAATATTTCTGTACAGGTATATCGCTGGTCTGACGGAAGTTACCTTGAAGACCAGGATTTTATCCGATTAAGCGGTATTTTCAGAGATGTATTTTTATTCTGCAAAGACAAAAATGCTTCTATTTTTGACTTTAACTACACAACGGATCTGGATGAAGAATATAACAATGCAGTTCTTAATGTAGAGACAACACTTCGCCGCTACAACGAAGAGGGAAGCGCAGAAGGCTACACAGTAGATGCTACGCTTTTTGATGCAGAAGGCAATGAAGTATTTACACAGTCTATGACACCTGCTTTTGAGGGAAAAGAAGCAGCGGCACAGATTTCCGTAGATGTGGAAGCGCCAAAGAAATGGTCTGCTGAAGAGCCAAACCTGTATCAGCTTGTTCTGGCGTTAAAAGATGCAGAGGGCAATATTGTAGAGACAGCCGGATGTAATGTTGGTTTCCGTGAAGTGGAAATCATTAATAAAGGAACTACGGAATCACAGATTACAATTAACGGACAGCCAATTATGTTCAAAGGTGTAAACCGTCATGAAACATCCGGTGAGACAGGACGTCATATTACAGAAGAAAGTATGATTGAAGATATTAAACTGATGAAACAGTATAATATCAATGCAGTCCGCAACTCTCATTATCCAAATGAAGCAAGATGGTATGAGCTTTGTGATGAATATGGACTCTATATGATCGATGAAGCAAATATCGAATCTCACGGTGTAAATGATTACCTGCCACAGAGTGATCCGGAATGGATTCTTGCATGTAAGGACCGTATGACAAGTACAATTGAGAGAAGTAAGGTACATCCGTCTATTCTCTTATGGTCTCTTGGAAACGAATCTTATAATGGAGATACATGGGCGGAACTTGGAAAACTCTGTAAAGAACTTGATCCGACAAGACTTGTTCATTATGAAGGTCACAGAGATATTCCGGAAGTTGACGTATGGTCCAGAATGTACCGTCGTGTAAACAAGCCGGATGAAATGGACAAATACTCCAATCCTCTTGTATGGTGGGGAAATTATGGAACAAAGCCGGCATTCCAGTGTGAGTATGCACACGCAATGGGAAATGGTATCGGAAACCTGAAAGAGTACTGGGATGTATACGAAAAATACCCGAACCTTCAGGGTGGATTTATCTGGGACTGGGTAGATCAGACTGTTTACATGGACACACCAACGGATAAGATCCTTACAAATAATGGAAAAAATATTGAAGTCCGTCTGAAAGGTGAATTGTCTGAAGAAGGCAAAGACGGAAAGGCAATGGACGGATATGCACAGTGCTATAATGATAAGGCGCTGAACTTCAGAGGAAATGATTCCTTTACTCTGGAAGCATGGGTAAAACCGGAAGCAACGGAAGAAACATCTCCAATTATTACAAAAGGTAATGATGAGTGGATGTGCACAGAGTCTTATGGTCTTCAGAGAAAAGTTGTTTTTGATGATGAGACAGGCGAGAAGGCAGAAGACTATATTGAATGTTATATTTACAACCAGAACTGGGATGACGAAAACGGTGTTTACCAGAAAGTTTCCGCATCTGTTCCGACACCGGAAAACTGGGCAGATAACTGGCATCATGTAGCCGGTACATATGATGGAACAACTCTGAAACTCTACATTGATGATGAAGAGGTTGCTTCTGTAGAAGATACAACCGGTATTGCAGGCGGCGGAAACGCAGTGGGAATTGGTGCAGACATTACATATGATGCACAGAACCCGAATGTTCCAGGTAACTTTAAAGGCTTAATCGACAGCGTACGTATTTACAAAACTGCACTTTCAGCAGAGGAATTAAAGAATGCAGAAAGAGAAGCAGATGATAATGCGGTTGTATGGCTTGACTTTGAAGAGACAACAGATAAGACATATGCAAGAGAACAGTACAACAGCTTCGGCGGTGACTGGGAAGATATTCCGGAAGGAAATCCGAACAATAAAAACTTCTGTGCAAACGGACTTGTATCTGCTGACAGAACTGTACAGCCTGAACTGATTGAAGTTAAGAAACTGTATCAGAACATCGGAATGGAAAATGAAGACATTCGTAACGGAAAAGTAAAGGTTAAGAATAAATATCTCTTTACAAACCTGAACGCATTCAAAGGAACATGGGAACTGATTGAAGATGGAAAACCAATCCAGAGCGGTGAATTTACAGATGACGAGCTGAATATTGCTCCTCTTACAGAAGGCGTTCTGAATATTCCATTTACACAGCCGGAATTAAAAGCCGGTTCTGAGTATTTTGTAAACATCAGCTTTAGCCTGAAGGGAGATACTTCCTGGGCAGCAGCAGGTCATGAAGTAGCAAAAGAGCAGCTCGCGCTTCTTTATGAAGTTCCATCTGTAGAGCCTGTAGATGCAGCGTCTATTCCTGCGCTTTCTGTAGAAGATCAGGAAGAAGCAGCGCTTGTAAAAGGTGATGGCTTTGAATTGAACTTTAACAAGAAAACAGGAACGATTGATTCCTTCACATACCAGGGCGTAGAGCTTCTGGAAAACGGACCGACTCCAAACTTCTGGAGAGCGCCTACAGACAGTGACCTTGGATACTATTCTGCAAACATTCTGTCTGACTGGAGATATGCAGGAAGTGACAGAGTGATCACAGAAGTAACTGTAGATGCAGAAAGCGAAAATAAGGTTGCATTTACAGTAAATGCAAAACTGCCTACGAGCATGGAATCCGACTGGCAGCAGATTTACACGGTTTATGGTACTGGTGATGTGGAAGTTACAAGTACACTGAAACCGGGAAGTGCAGACCTTCCGATGATTCCTGAGGTTGGAAATATGCTTGTTCTTCCGAAAGAATTCCACAATGTTACCTGGTATGGAAGAGGACCGGAAGAAAACTACATTGACAGAAAAACAGGTTACAACGTAGGTTTATATCAGAGTACAGTAGAAGATTTCTTTGTGGATTATATTAAGCCACAGGAAACAGGAAACCGTACAGATGTAAGATGGGTAAGTATGACAAATGACGATGGTATCGGACTTCTTGCAAAAGCATCCGCTCCAATGGAATTTAACGCACTTGCTTATACACCGGAAGAGCTGACAAATAATCTTCATTCTTATATGCTTCCGGAAAGCAACCGTGTAATCTGGAGACTGAACCATAAGCAGATGGGTCTTGGAGGAGACAACTCATGGGGAGCTAAGCCGTTTGAAAAATATCAGATTCCGGCAGGCGAAACATATGAGTACACCTACACACTGAAACCAATTTCTACAAGTGATGTAGACGCTTCCATGGCAGAATCTAAAGTGGTAATGCCTGAATAAAACATAAAACTATAAAAGGAGCCGTCCGGCGGACAGAAAAACTGTCTGCAGGGCGGCTTCGTTTTATTCTTTTAATATAACACTTGACAAATATTTTGAATATGATATACTTTGAAAGTCAAAATATTTTAAAACAAAAATAAAGGCGAGGATTATGATAGGAAGAATTTGCGGAACGGGTTCCTGCCTTCCGAGGACTGTATGGACGAACGAGAAGCTGGAAGAGCTTGTGGATACAAGTGGACAGTGGATTGAGGAGAGGACAGGAATCTGTGAGAGGCATATTGCAGAGGAAGAGGAGACGACGGCATATTTGGCTTCTGAGGCGGCGAAAGAGGCGGTTTTGGACAGCGGGTTGAAGGCACAGGACATAGATTTGATTCTTGTGGCGACCATTTCGCCGGGAAGAGTGATGCCGGGAGTTGCCTGTGAGGTACAGAAAAATATCGGAGCCTCAAATGCCACCTGTTTTGACTTAAATGCTGCCTGTACCGGTTTTTTGTTTGCGCTTAATACAGCGCAGGCATATATTGCACAGGGAATTTATAAAAATGCCCTTGTAATAGGAGCAGAGAATCTTTCCAATCTTACGAACTGGAAGGACAGAGGAACCTGCATTCTCTTTGGAGACGGAGCAGGAGCCGTCGTAGTAAAAGGCGAAGCAGAAGGACTGTATGAACAGGTGACGCACTCTATCGGGGAAAAAGGAGAAGTCCTCACTCTCACAGATAGAAATCAGAAGAAATACGAAGCTTCCCCGAAAGCTCCGGAAACGTATATGCAGATGGACGGCAAAGCTGTTTTTCAGTTTGCGGTAACGAAGGTTCCGGAGGCAGTGAGAGAAGTTCTGGAAAAGGCAGGGATTAAGAAGGAAGAGGTTTCTTTCTATATTCTTCATCAGGCGAATGAGAGGATTATTCTTTCCGCAGCAAAAAGGCTGGGAGAAAGTATGGAAAAGTTCCCTGTAAACATGAAAAAATATGGAAACACCTCATCGGCAAGCATCCCGATCTTGCTTGATGAGTTAAATAAAAAAGGCGCTTTCAAACGAGGCGAGAACATCGTTCTTTCCGGATTTGGGGCGGGTCTTTCCTACGGGGCAAGTATATTAAAATGGTAAAAGGAGAATGGATATGTTAGAAAGAATTAAGGAAATCGCAGCAGAGGCACTTGGAGCAGATGTAGATACAATGACAGCGGAGACATCTTTTAAAGAAGATTTAGGTGCTGACTCATTAGACCTTTTTGAGATGGTAATGACGCTTGAGGAAGAGTTTAATGTAGAGATTCCATCAGAGGATTTAGAACAGATTCAGACTATCGGAGATGTAGAAAGCTACATTCAGAAGCTTCAGTAACAGGAGGAAAACTCATGAAAACAGAAGTAACAGAATTACTTGGAATTGAATATCCCATTATCCAGGGCGGTATGGCATGGGTGGCAGAATATCATCTGGCAGCAGCCGTATCAGAGGCAGGAGGATTTGGACTGATTGGCGCAGCCAGTGCTCCGGCAGAATGGGTAAGAGAGCAGATTCGGGAAGTAAAAAAGAGAACAGAGAAACCTTTTGGCGTAAACATTATGTTGATGAGCCCATATGCAGATGAAGTAGCTAAAGTTGTTGCGGAAGAAGGAGTAAAGGCCGTTACAACAGGAGCAGGAAATCCCGAAAAGTATATGGGAATGTGGAAGGAAGCCGGAATAAAGGTGATTCCTGTTGTTGCTTCTGTAGCTCTTGCAAAAAGAATGGAGCGGTGTGGTGCTGACGCTGTGATTGCAGAAGGAACAGAAGCGGGAGGACATATTGGAGAAACGACAACAATGGTTCTTGTTCCACAGGTGGCGGACGCCGTAAACATTCCGGTCATTGCAGCAGGAGGAATTGCTGACGGAAGAGGTATGGCAGCTGCGTTTATGCTTGGGGCAAAAGGAGTACAGATTGGAACTCGATTCATCGCCACAGAAGAATGCTGGGCTCATGAGAATTATAAAAATCTTGTTTTAAAAGCGAGAGATATTGATACAAAAGTAACAGGAAGAAGTACAGGTCATCCTGTGCGTAGTCTTCGCAACCAGATGACAAAACAATATCTGGAAATGGAAGAAAAGGGAGCTTCCTTTGAAGAACTGGAACTTCTGACACTTGGAGGTCTGAGAAAGGCTGTTGTAGAAGGGGATGTAAAAACAGGAAGCGTTATGGCAGGCCAGAGTGCAGGGCTTGTAAAAGAGAAACTCACATGTAAAGAAGTAGTGGAAGGTCTTGTGAGAGAAACCGAAAAACTTTTAAAAGGAGCAGATGTTTATGAGTAAAATTGCATTTGTATTTCCTGGTCAGGGTGCACAAAGAGCAGGTATGGGAAAAGATTTTTACGATACTTTTGATACTGCAAAACAGATATTTGATGATGCTTCCGACTGGCTTTCTCTTGACATGAAAGCACTCTGTTTCCAGGAAAATGATAAGCTGAATCTTACGGAATATACACAGGCTGCTCTTGTGACTGCCAGTCTTGCCATGGCACATGTAATAAAAGAAAAAGGGCTTATTCCTGATGTGGCAGCGGGATTGAGTCTTGGCGAATACTGTGCAATAGAAATGGCAGGAGGAATGTCTCTGAAAAGTGCAGTTTGTACAGTAAGGGAAAGAGGAATTTTGATGGAGCATGCAGTTCCGGCCGGAAAGGGAGGAATGGCTGCTGTTCTTGGAATGAAGGCTGAAGATATAGAAAAAAATATTGCATCTTTAGACGGAGTGGAAATTGCAAATTATAACTGTCCGGGACAGATTGTAATAACAGGAAAAAAAGAAGGAGTAGCGCGCGCGGCGGAACTTCTAAAAGCGAATGGTGCAAAGCGTGTTCTTCCTTTAAATGTAAGCGGTCCTTTCCACAGTTCTATGTTAAGAGATGCGGGGCAGGAGCTTGAAAAAATTCTTGAAAATCAGGAGTTTTCTTCTTTGAGAATTCCTTATGTCACAAATGTGACAGGAGAATTTATTCAGGATAAAAGTGAGATAAAACCATTGCTTTCCAGACAGATTTCTTCTCCTGTAAAATGGCAGCAAAGTGTGGAAAACATGATTGCCAAAGGAGTGGATACTTTCGTGGAAATCGGTCCGGGAAAAACACTTACCGGCTTTATACGGAAGATAAACAAAGAGGTTGCCGTTTATAGCATCCAGACCATTGAGGATATGGAAAAGGTGATTCAGGCAGTAAAGGAGCAGAGTATATGACAGAGAAAAAGGTTGCAGTGGTAACTGGCGCTTCAAGAGGAATCGGAAGAGCCATTGCCGTTGAGCTTGGAAAAACAGGTTCAATTGTTGTAATTAATTATAATGGTTCAAAGGATAAGGCAGAAGAAGTAAAAAGCGAGATTGAAGCTTTCGGAGGAGAAGCCTGTACCTTCCAGTGTGATGTGTCTGATTTTGCTGCCGGAGATGCTTTCTTTAAGGAAATTATTAAAAAATACGGCAGAATTGATGTTTTGGTAAATAATGCAGGAATTACGAGAGATGGTCTTCTTATGGGAATGAGTGAGGAAGATTTTTCTAAAGTAATTGATGTGAACTTAAAGGGCTGTTTTTATGGAATCCGCCACGTTGCAAGACAGATGATTCGTCAGAGAAGAGGACGCATTATCAACCTGGCATCTGTTGTGGGAGTAAGAGGAAATGCAGGACAGGCAAATTATGCAGCTTCAAAAGCGGGAGTGATCGGCCTTACGAAATCTGCGGCAAAGGAACTGGCATCAAGGGGGATTACCGTAAACGCTATTGCACCGGGATTTATCCACACAGATATGACGGATGCTCTTTCTGAAAAGGTAAAAAGCAGCATCAGGGAGGAAATTCCCATGAAAGAATTTGGAAATCCGGAAGATGTGGCAAAGGCAGTTTCTTTTCTCGCGTCGGAGGGAGCCGGCTATATTACCGGTCAGGTTCTCTGTGTAGACGGCGGAATGGCAATGTGACAGGAGGAAATCAATGAAAAGAAGAGTTGTGGTAACTGGTCTTGGAGCAGTTACGCCTATTGGAAATAATGTAGAAGAATTCTGGGAAGGGATTAAGGCAGGAAAAGTGGGAATTGGGGAAATTACCCGGTTTGACACAACAGATTATAAGGTGAAGCTGGCTGCAGAGGTGAAAAATTTTTCTCCAAAAGAATATATGGACTTTAAGGCTGCCAGGAGAATGGAACTGTTTTCCCAGTATGCAGTTGCAGCGGCTCTTGAGGCAGTGAAAAATGCAGAGCTTGATATGGAAAAAGAGGATTCCTTCCGCGTGGGAGTATCGGTAGGTTCAGGAATCGGAAGTCTCCAGACAGTGGAAACGGCTCTGGAAAAAATAAAAGAAAAAGGTCCGTCAAGAACAGATCCTCTTATGGTACCGAAGATGATTTCCAATATGGCGGCAGGAAATGTTTCCATTGCTGTGGGAGCGAGAGGAAAGTGTACCAGTGTGGTGACAGCCTGTGCCACAGGAACGCATTGTATTGGAGATGCCTTTCGTGCGATACAGTATGGGGATGCAGATGTGATGATCGCTGGAGGAACAGAAGCGGCAATCTGTCCTGTAGCAGTAGCTGGATTTACAGGGCTTACTGCTCTTACTGCAAGTACAGATCCTCTTCGCGCTTCCATTCCTTTTGATAAAGAAAGAAGCGGGTTTGTTATGGGAGAAGGAGCCGGAATCGTAGTTCTGGAAGAGCTGTCCCATGCAAAGAAAAGAGGCGCAAAGATTCTTGCAGAAGTAGCTGGATACGGCGCATCAGCAGACGCTTTTCATATTACTTCTCCTGCGGAAGATGGAAGCGGAGCTGCAAGGGCGATGACAGATGCCATGAAGGAAGCCGGGGTAAAACCGGAGGAAGTGGATTATATTAACGCCCACGGAACTTCTACTCATCATAATGATTTATTTGAGACAAGAGCTATTAAGCTGGCCCTTGGAGATGCTGCCGAAAATGTGAAGATTAATTCCACAAAATCTATGACAGGACATCTTCTTGGAGCAGCCGGAGGAGTGGAGTTTATTGTATGTGTGAAATCCATTCTCGACGGTTTTGTTCATCAGACAATGGGTACAGAGGAATGCGAGGAGGAACTGGATTTAAACTATATGATAGGTTCTTCTGCATCTGTTCCCGTAAATGTGGCAATGAGCAATTCCCTTGGATTTGGTGGACATAACGGCACGCTTCTTGTAAAAAGATTTCAGGATTAAGGAGGAGCAGAAATGGAGCTTGACCATCTTTTAAAATTGATTCATCAGGTATCAGATTCTAATTTATCTGCCTTTCAGTATGAGGAAGGAAATATAAAAATATCCATGGAATGTGGAAAAGAGGTGCAGGTTGTCTCTGCTCCTGTGGAAAGAAAAGAAATACCGCTTCAGGAAAAAGAAGCTGGAGGAAATATAGTAAAAGCGCCCCTTGTAGGAACTTTTTATGCAGCACCGGGAGAGGAAGAAGCGCCTTTTGTACAGGTGGGAAGTAAAGTGGAAAAAGGTCAGATTCTTGCCATTGTAGAAGCCATGAAGCTGATGAATGAAATTGAAAGCGAGTTTTCCGGAGAAATCGCAGAGGTTTATGTGAAAAACGGAGAACCGGTAGAATATGGACAGCCTTTATTCCGTGTAATATAAGAAACAGGAAATGTGGAGGAACAAAAATGAAGCATTTGAATATAAAAGAAATCGAAGCAATCATACCGCATCGCCATCCTTTTCTTCTCATTGATTACATTGAGGATTATGAGCCGGGAGAGTTTGCTGTAGGCTATAAGTGTGTTACTTTTCGGGAAGATTTTTTTAAAGGTCATTTTCCTCAGGAACCGGTAATGCCGGGGGTTCTTATCATAGAAGCGCTTGCTCAGGCTGGAGCGGTTGCGATTCTTTCCAAAGAAGAAAATAAAGGAAAAGTAGCATACTTTGGAGGCATCGATAAGTGCCGTTTTAAGCATAAAGTAGTCCCTGGAGACAAGCTTCGCCTTGAGACGAGAATTATACGTCAGAAAGGTCCTGTAGGAGTGGGAGAGGCGATTGCCACAGTTGATGGAAAGATAGCGGCAAAGGCAGAGCTTACATTTATGATAGGGTGAAAGGGTTCTTATGATCAGAAAGTTATTAATTGCAAACAGGGGAGAAATTGCAGTGCGTGTAATCCGCGCCTGCAGAGAAATGGGAATTGCCTCCGTTGCTGTTTATTCAGAGGCAGATAAAGAAAGTCTTCATGTACAGCTTGCAGATGAGGCTGTGTGTATTGGTCCTGCGCCTTCTTCTAAAAGCTACCTGAATATGGAGAGGATCATAAGCGCCGCTCTTGTGACGGGGGCGGACGCCATTCACCCGGGCTTTGGATTTCTTTCGGAAAACGCAGCCTTTGCAGAGTGTTGTGAAAAATGCGGCATTACTTTTGTAGGGCCTCCGTCTTCTGTTATTCGTAGTATGGGAAATAAACAGGAGGCAAGAAATACCATGATAAAAGCATCTGTTCCTGTTATTCCAGGTACAGAAACTTCTGTCTACGACGGGGAAACAGGAAAGAAATTTGCGGAGGAAATCGGCTATCCTGTTATGATAAAAGCGGCTCTCGGAGGCGGCGGAAAGGGAATGCGTACCGCTTTTTCTTCAGAGGAATTTCTAAGAGCTTTTCAGACAGCACAGAAAGAAGCAATTGCCTCTTTTGGTGACGGAACCATGTATATTGAACATTTTGTAGAGAATCCCCGCCATATTGAATTTCAGATTTTGGCAGATAAAGAAGGTAACGTAGTCCACCTTGGAGAGAGGGACTGTTCTGTACAGAGAAACCATCAGAAAATGATAGAAGAATCTCCGTCTCCGGCTGTTCCGAAAGAGCTTAGGGAGAAAATGGGAGAGGCTGCTGTGAGAGCTGCAAAAGCGGCACATTATGAAAATGCAGGCACAATCGAGTTTCTTTTGGAGAAAAATGGCAGCTTTTATTTTATGGAAATGAACACAAGAATCCAGGTGGAACACCCGGTAACAGAATGTGTAACAGGTCTTGATTTAATAAAAGAACAGATAAAAATCGCATCAGGAGAAAATCTTTCTGTAACTCAGGAGGATATAAAAATACAGGGACATGCCATTGAATGCAGGATTAATGCGGAGAATCCAAAGATGGGATTTCGTCCTTCTCCTGGAAAAATTTCAGAGCTTCATCTGCCGGGAGGCCAGGGGATCAGAGTAGACACGGATATTTACCCGGGCTGTATAGTTTCTCCTTATTACGACTCCATGCTTGCCAAGCTTATTGTACACGGAAAAGACAGACAGGAAGCTATTGCCAAAATGATAAGCGCTCTGGGTGAGGTATGGATTGAAGGTATTGATACAAATGTGGATTACCAGTTTGAAATTCTGCATCACCCGGATTATCAGAGCGGAGATTTTAACATTGAATTTCTCAATACCCATGTGATAGGGGGAGTAAATATAAATGAAATTTAAGCATATATTAAGACGTAAATCAGGGGAAGAGACGGCAGAAAAAAGGCCGGAAGTTCCAGAGGGGCTTGTAAAAAAATGCAATGCCTGTAAGTCGGCCGTATTTGTGGAAGAGGTAAAAAAGAACAGATATATCTGCCCACACTGTGGAAATTATTTTCGTATCCATGCGTACAGAAGAGTAGAAATGCTTGTAGATCCCGGTTCGTTCGAGGAGTGGGATACAGATATGGAAATACAGAATCCCCTTCATTATAAAGGATATGAAGATAAAATACGCAGCCTTCAGGAAAAAACAGGTTTAAAAGAAGCAGTTGTGACAGGATATGGAGAAATTCAAGGGAATCCATCAGTAATTGCTGTATGTGACGGAAGATTTTTAATGGCCAGTATGGGCGAGGCAGTGGGAGAAAAAATCACAAGAGCTGTGGAGCGGGCAACAAAAATGCGCCTTCCTGTGATTATTTTTGCCTGCTCGGGCGGAGCCAGAATGCAGGAGGGAATGGTATCCCTTATGCAGATGGCAAAAACATCTGCGGCGCTGAAACGTCACAGCGATGCCGGTCTTTTATACATTTCTGTTCTGACAGATCCTACAACAGGAGGTGTGACTGCAAGTTTTGCAATGCTGGGAGATATTATTCTGGCAGAGCCGAATGCTTTAATAGGATTTGCAGGGCCAAGAGTAATCGAGCAGACAATAGGCCAGAAGCTTCCAAAAGGTTTTCAGAGAGCAGAATTTCTTCTGGAACATGGTTTTATAGATAAAATTGTGGAGAGAGAAAATCAGAGAGAGTTTCTTGGGAAAATTTTAAAGCTCCACATGGAAAAAACAGAAAAAGCGGTCGTTGGAACAGGGAATTTTTTCTGGAAAAAAGCATATGATAAGGCTTTTGAAGGGGAGGAGAATCTGGAGAAAAAAGATGCCTGGGAGCATGTTTTGCTCGCAAGAGATAAAGCGCGGCCTACAGGAACGGATTATATTGAAAACCTTTTTGAGGATTTTACGGAGTTTCATGGAGACCGGTATTTCAGAGACGATCCTTCTGTTGTGGGAGGGATTGCGTCTTTTCACGGAGTTCCGGTAACGGTTCTTGTACAGGAAAAAGGAAAAAATACAAAGGACAGCATTTCCAGAAACTTTGGCATGGTTTCTCCGGAAGGATACCGGAAATCTCTTCGTCTTATGAAGCAGGCAGAAAAGTTTCATCGTCCGGTTATCTGTTTTGTGGATACGCCTGGGGCATTCTGCGGGCTGGAAGCGGAAGAGCGTGGACAGGGTGAGGCTATCGCCAGAAACTTATATGAAATGTCAGGGCTGAAAGTTCCGATACTTTCTGTAGTGATCGGAGAGGGAGGAAGCGGCGGGGCGCTTGCTTTTGCTGTGGCAGATGAGGTGTGGATGATGGAAAATTCCGTGTATTCCATCCTTTCTCCGGAAGGTTTTGCTTCTATCATATGGAAGGACAGCAAAAAGGCTAAAGAGGCTGCCTCCGTTATGAAGCTTACTGCAAAAGACCTGAAAAAATTGGGAATTGTAGAGCATGTGATAAAAGAGGAAGAACCGCTTACCCGGGAAAATATGTATTTGGTATGTGAAAGAATTTGCGAAGGAATAGAAGGATTTTTTATAAAATATAGGAATTGTGAAACAGAAGCGCTTCTGGAAGAAAGATATGAACGATTCCGAACGATATGAGACACTGTCTGCTGTGAAAGAAGCAGGCGTGAAACAGATACTGTAGGGACGGATGGGAAACTGGGACTGGAAATCATGGGACATACGTGGTACAATGTGCACGAATGAAGACATTAAAAAGCTTGGTAAATACGGAAAGGACAGGAGTAAAACATGGATAATCGGGAAGTGATTAATGACGTACTGGTTCATTTGTTTAATGAGATCCTGCAGCTTGAGGAAGAAGCAATTATTACAAGTGAGTATAAAGATATTTCCAATAATGATATGCACATTATTGAGGCAATCGGCCTTGGAGGAGGGAATATGTCCTCTATTGCCGCAAAGCTTCATATAACAGTAGGGTCTCTTACAACGTCTATGAACGGACTTGTAAAAAAGGGTTATGCAGAGCGGAGCCGAAGTGAAAAAGACAGAAGAGTGGTATATATTCATCTTACGGGAAAAGGGCGCAGGGCATTTCACCATCACGCCGAATTTCACCATAAAATGACAGATGCAGTTCTTGATTCTCTCTCGGAAGAGGAATTATCGGTTCTTGTAAAGGCTCTTGACAGTCTGTCTGTTTTCTTCGGAAAATATGAACAATAAATTATTCGTCCCAACCGTCTCTGAGGCGGATGGTTACTGCGATGTTTCGGATAACATCGCCATCTTCAAGGGAAATATCGGATTCATCAGAAATAGAGGGCAGATCCCAGTCTTCCTCCATAAGTTCTGCAGAAATCCAGTTGGAGGCAGCTTCATTTGCGTTATCAACAGCTTCCTCCAGAGTATCTCCTTCTGCATAACAGCATTCTAAATCTGGAAAATGTGCTTTATATTTGCCGTCTTCTGCTTTGTGGAATACGGCAGGGTAAATAAATCTCATATGAGTAACTCCTTTCTGTAGCTTAACATTCAAACAAAAACAGTATATAATAATTTGATTGATACATCAAGGGGAGAGTTGAGGTTTACATATGATAACATTGGAACTGGAACATTTTGATCTGGAACAGATATGCAGCTCCGGGCAGTGCTTTCGCATGAAATGCATAGGAGAAAATCGCTACAGCGTAATTGCTGCAGATCAGTATCTTGAAATTGAACAACAGGGAAAAATCGTAACCTTTTGCTGCAGTCAGGAGGTTTTTTTGTGTTTCTGGCTTTTTTATTTTGATCTGGACTGTGACTATCAGGAGTATATAGACAGAATCAATCCGAGAGATAAATACTTAAATGCAGCTGCGGAAAAAGGAAGCGGGATTCGGATTTTGCAGCAGGATTTATGGGAAATGATCGTTTCTTTTCTGATTTCTCAGCAGAATAATATTGTGCGTATCCGTAAGTGTATAGAAAATATATGTGAGAGGTATGGGGAGAAAAAACTTTCTTTTGAGGGGAAGGAATATTATGCGTTTCCGACGCCGGAGAGGCTTTCGGCAGCGTCTGAGAAAGAACTTAGGGAGTGCAATCTCGGCTATCGTGCGAAATATGTTCTCGAGGCGGCAAAGGCTGTATCGGAGGAAAGATTTTCTTTGGAAAAGGTACAGGATATGACTTACAGAAAGGCAAAAACAGCCTTGCGAGAATTATATGGAGTAGGGGAGAAGGTGGCAGATTGTATCTGTCTTTTTGCCCTTCATCACACAGACGCATTCCCTGTAGATACCCACATAAAACAGGCTCTTGAAAAGCACTATAAAAGAGGATTTCCCAACAGGAGATACAAGGGGATTCGAGGTATTATGCAGCAGTATATTTTCTATTATGAGTTAAATGGAGCAGAATGATTAGTGTTGCAAGGTCTTTCTTATGACATAAAAAATGAGGTCTGGAATCAGACCCCATTTTTTTTGCATATATCTTCCAGACAGCACTTATCACAAAATGGTTTTGTGCGGGCTGTACAAACTTCTCTTCCGTGGTATACAAGGCGGTGACAGAAGTCGCTTCCTTCTTCCGGGGGAACAAGCTTCCAGAGAGCCATTTCTACTTTTTTTGGCTCTTTTATGTTATCTACAAGACCGATTCGGTTTGTAAGACGGATGCAGTGTGTATCTGTTACGATTGCCGGCTTTTTAAAAACGTCTCCCATAATCAGGTTGGCACTTTTTCTTCCCACGCCGGGAAGCTTTAAAAGTGCGTCAAAGTCTTCTGGAATTTTTCCGCCGAAATCATCACGGAGCATTTTCATGCAGGCGCTTATATCGCGCGCCTTACTTCGTCCGAGACCGCAGGGCTTTACAATTGCTTCAATTTCTTCGGGAGTTGCGTCTGCAAGGGACTCCACACTTGGGTATTTTGCGAAGAGATCCTGAACGACGACATTGACCCGGGCATCTGTACACTGGGCGGCAAGGCGTACGCTTACAAGAAGCTTCCATGCCTGGTCATAATCAAGGGTACAGTCTGCGTCAGGATATTCTTTTTTTAAACGGTCAATGACCTCTAAAGTACGCTGTTTTTTTGTCATAAGTGTTCCTTTCTGTCAGTTCTGAAAGCTGTGACTGATACGATGAAATGTAAAGTAAAATACGATTCCTTTTGCAATAGAAGAAATGGTGAGTGCCCACCAGATTCCGTTCAGCCCCATGCCCATGTAAGTAAGAAGAAGCGCAAGAGGAATGCGGGCGGCAGTCAGAACAATGGTAATAATACTGGCTGTTTTTGTTTTTCCCAGCCCGGAAATCGCACCTACTGTCATAAGCTCTACGCACATAAAGGGTTCGCTTAAACCGATGATGATCAGATAATCTTTTGCAATATCAATGACTTCCGGTTCATGGAAGAAAAGTCCCGCAATTGGTACGGGAAAAAGTACAAATACAACGGCAATGAGAAGACCCCATACAGAAATAACGCGAAAAGCGGTGGAGTAGCCTTTCCTGATTCGTTCATGTTTTTGGGCTCCGTAATTCTGCCCTACAAAGGCGTTTAAAGCAGCTGCAAAGCCGTCTGCCGTGTTCCAGGAAAGGGATTCAATCTGTCCTCCCACACGCTGGGTAGCCACAGCAGCCGGGCCGAAGCCGGATACCATTCTTGTAAGGATTATGGAAATTCCGGAATAAATCATGCCCTGGCAGGCAGTAGGAAAACCAATGCGGAAAATAGAATGATAAAAATATCCCGGCGTTGTTTTAAAAATATTCATATGGCGCATAACATTACCGCTGCTCTTTTTGCGGAAAATCCCCAAAATCATAACAATCATAACAAGAAACTGCGCTGCAACAGTAGCAATGGCTGCGCCCGCTACCTCAAGTCTTGGAAATGGTCCGATTCCCAGGATCAGAAGGGGGTCAAGAACCATATTGAGGATAAGTCCTGCAAGGTTTGCTTTAAACGGCGTTTTGGAATCGCCTTGTGCAGTGTAAAGTCCTGTGAGAGTGAGAGTCATAAAGGGAAAAATAATCAGACCACAGGTGATTTTCATATACACAAGAGCGTCTGCATATGTTTCGGCATCGTTCAGATTAAAAAATGAAATAAGCGGCCGTGTAAAAATCAGGCACACAGCAGCAAAGAGAATGCCGAATAAAATTGTAATTTGAATAGAAGCGGAAGCGTAATTTTCAGCCTCCTTATGATTGCCCTTACCGCAGCTCTGGGCAACATTTACCTGTCCTCCCATTCGCGCGAGGGATACCAGTCCCTGGGAGAGCCAGACGTACATTCCCCCAACGCCAACGCCAGCCACTGCTTTTGCACCAAGCATGCCAATCCACGCCATGTCTGTAAGATTGTAAGCTGTTCCAAGGAAAGAGGACGCCATAATAGGCAGGGCAAGTTCTGTTAAAGTCTTTAAAATAGGACCCGATGTCAGGTCCGGATGTTTTTCTCTGCTCATAATAAAAATCCTTTGTCATGTAACATTACGGCTTAAAATACCGCTGAAACTATCTTAATATGCGGGAGAAGATTTGACAAGAGAGATTTTGAAAATAGGGGTACTTTTTACGCAAGCCCTTGTATTTACACGCCCTCTATATTAAAATAAAGAACAGAACCAACGTGAAAGAGGAAAGATTGAAAATGAAAATACGTATGTATAACGTGGGATATGGGGACTGCTTTTGTCTCCGGGACCGGAAAGGAAGCCTTCTTGTAGATTTTGGCACAAGCAACAGCCGGATTGAGGGGCGTCCAAGAAAAGAAACTTTTGATGTAATTATTTCGGATCTTACCACCATCGAAAAGAAAAATCTCCTTCTTACCCATTTCCATCTTGACCATCTGTCCGGACTTTTATATATGATGAAACACAGAAGCAGTGCTTACGAGTTTGGGAAAATTTATCTTCCCGATGTGTTTTCGGAAAAGGAAATGAATCGGACACTGACTCTCCTTTTGCTTGCAGACCTGGAAAAAGATTCCTTTCTCCCAAGCCGCCAGGTAAGTTTGTTTGCACTGGTGGAGGCACTTTGCCAGAAGCCACAGAAAGTGGAGCTTTTAAGCAGGGGAACTATGTTTGAAGGAAAGTACCAGGCACTCTGGCCAGATAAAAACATAATCCGAAAAGAGACAGATGAGATGTATCAGATTCTGGAAAAAGAGCATGGAAAAGCCCTTGAGGCAATTGCAGGTTTTGCGGAAAAACTTCGGGAAATTCTTTGCTCTATGACGGAGGACAGGGAGCTTGCTGCAGAGGAAATGCCGGATACCAGGCGTATGGAAAGAGAGTTTCGAACACTTCGGGCAACAGAAGAATTTAAACAGCTTCTTCTTTTTATGGAGGAGAAAAAACTGTTTCTGCGCCGCTTTAAAAATAAGATAAGTATTGTATTCCAGAACAAAAATGACGGAGAATTAAATCTTCTTTTTACAGGGGATGCGGAGAAGGAACATCTGGAAATGATTGCATCAGATTATGACGGAAAGATTCCGCTTTTTGAGCATTACTGGTGCATTAAAGTGCCGCATCACGGAACCCAGGAACATTACTTTGATTTTAGTAAATATACGCCGGAGAATATGCTGATTTCCAATGGAATTCATTATGCCAACAGCAAAAAGCAGTCGAAGGAGCTTCGTACTTCGTCACAGTATGGAGGGCTTTTTTATATTCCGGATACCCATATGTACTGTTCTAACTGTGACTGCTGTGACGGATATGAAAATGGTTGTAGCTGTAAGGAAAGCGATGTGATTTCCCCGGCTTATTATAAAGACATATAAAATAAAAAAGAGATTCAAAAGGAGACAAAATATTATGAAACGTTTACTTGTAGTTGTAGATATGCAGAAGGATTTTATTGACGGAAGTCTGGGAACAAAGGAAGCGCAGGAAATTGTACCGAACGTGGCTGAAAAGATCAAAGAGTACCAGAATGCGGGAGATCAGGTTGTATTTACCTTTGATACTCATTATGAAAATTACCTGGAAACCCAGGAGGGAAAACGTCTTCCTGTAAAACACTGTATCAAAGGAACAGAAGGCTGGGAGCTTGATAAAGCTCTTCAGGATTTTAAAGGGGAATATTTTGAAAAACCTTCTTTTGGAAGCAGGGAGCTTGCACAGTGGGCAGAAAAAGGAGACTTTTCTTCTATTGAGCTTGTAGGTCTCTGTACAGACATCTGTGTGATTTCCAATGCCCTTCTTTTGAAGGCTTATCTTCCGGAAACACCTGTTTCTGTAGATGCTTCCTGCTGTGCGGGAGTAAGTCCTGAAAGCCACAACAATGCATTGGAAGCTATGAAAATGTGTCAGATTGATGTGCATTAGAAATGAGGCGGAGAAATGTCCTTTGATTTTATGAAGGCCCGCAGGGCATTTGAAGAATATCTGAATGAATACGACAGAGACGATGAAAAGATAAAGTTGAAAATTGTACATACGTATGGTGTAGTAGCGTGTGCGGAGGCAATCGGAAAGCGCATGGGACTTTCGGGAGAGGATATGGAGCTTGCAAAAATCATTGCACTTCTTCATGACATCGGAAGGTTTGAACAGATTCGAAAATATGACAGTTTTCAGCCGGACACTATGGACCATGCCGCTTATGGCGTGGAGATTTTATATGGGGAAAAACAGCTTATCCGGCGTTTTGCAGAAGAGGATATGTTCGATTCTGTTATAAAAGAAGCGATTGCAAAACACAGCGATTTCAGGCTTGAGGGAATAGAAGATGAAAGAACTCTTCTCCATGCCAGGCTGATCCGGGACGCAGATAAGCTGGATAACTGCAGAGTGAAAATCAAAGAGTCTCTGGACGTGCTTCTCGGAAGTTCGGGAGCGGAAGTGGGAAAAGAGAAAATCAGTCCTTCCGTATGGGAAGCCTGTGTGAAAAAAGCTTCTGTTTTGTCAAAAGACAGGGTGACAAAAATGGATTATTGGGTATCCTATATGGCACAGTATTACGATTTGAATTTTCCGGAAACCTGCGCCATTGTCCTGGAGGAAAATTATATTCCAAGGATTGCGGAGCGAATTGTATATACAGAACCGGATACCGTGCAGAAGATGAAAATCCTCACAGAAGAAGTGGAGGAATATCTGAAAGGAAGAGCCGGGGGAAAATGACAAAGATTGCAGATTTGCACATACATTCCAGGTATTCTATGGCGACAAGCAAAGACGGAAATACGGAGACAATCGCTGCCTGGGCGGAGAAAAAAGGAATTTCTTTTGTGGGAACAGGGGATGTTACCCACCCGGGATGGCGTGAGGAATTAAGAGAAAAGCTGGTTATGAAAGAAGACGGGCTTTACTGTTTAAAAGATGCTCCGGTTCATGGGCGCACGCCCCGCTTTGTAGTAACGGGAGAGATAAGCTGTATTTACAAAAAGAACGGTAAAACGAGAAAAGTCCACAACCTGGTTCTTCTTCCGGGGCTTGAGGAGGCGGAGAATTTTTCGAAAAAGCTTGAAAAAATCGGAAATATTCATTCTGACGGCAGACCGATTTTGGGACTTGACAGCCGTGATATTCTGGAAATGATACTGGACGTGACACCACGGGGGATTTTGATTCCCGCCCATATCTGGACACCACATTTTTCTGCTCTGGGAGCAAAATCAGGATTTGACAGTATAGAAGAATGCTATGGGGATTTATCACCGTATATTTATGCTCTTGAGACAGGACTATCTTCTGATCCGCCTATGAACAGAAGTGTTCCCTGCCTTGATAAGTATTTCCTTGTATCAAATTCGGACGCCCATTCCCCATCGAAGCTTGGAAGAGAGGCGACGCTCTTTGATATTCCCTTTTCTTACGAAAAGCTTTATGAAGCCATTTGTACAGGAAAAGGGCTTGCGGGAACTCTGGAATTTTTTCCGGAAGAAGGAAAGTATCACTATGATGGACACAGAAAATGCGGTGTAGTGTTAAATCCGAAAGAGGCAGAGGCAGCAGGAGGAATCTGTCCTGTCTGTAAAAAACCTCTTACAATGGGAGTTGCACACAGAGTACAGGAGCTTTCTGAAAAGGGGAAAAGTAATGGAGGCAGGGAGAAGACAGTTCGTCCTTATGAAAGCCTTGTTCCTCTGATAGAAATCGTTGCCGCCTGTATGGGATATTCTGCTGCAAGTAAGCGTGTGCAGGCTCAGTATGAGAAAATGTTGGAAACACTCGGAACAGAATTTGAAATCCTCAGGGAAGTTCCTGCTCAGGATATACGTGCTTCTTTTGGCTGTTCGCTGGGAGATGCCATTGAAGGACTTCGAAAGGGAGAAGTGAAATGTTCTCCTGGATATGACGGGGAATACGGAAAGATTTCGTTTTCTGTCTGAGAAAGCAGAAAGGAGTAATATGGCAAAAAAGATAGGGATTATTTCAGATACCCACGGTCTTTTAAGGCCGGAAATTCTGGAAATATTAGAGGACTGCGATTGTATTTTTCACGGAGGAGATATAAATAAGCCGGAGATTCTGGATACTCTCGGAAAAATGGGAAGTCTTTACGCAGTACGTGGAAATAATGATAAGGATTGGGCAGAAGGGCTTTCCACGACTTTAAAATTTAAGGTGGAAGACGTAAACTTTTTTATGGTTCATAACAAAAAGGATGTGTCATGGGAGCTTGGAGATACGGATATTGTGATTTTCGGACATACCCATAAGTATTTTGAAAAAGAGATAGATGGCCGTCTCTGGCTGAATCCGGGAAGCTGCGGTCCCAGACGATTTGATCAGGAAATTACCATGATTCTCATGGAAGTAGACGGAAAAAAATATAGGTTTCAAAAGAAAGTGATCGCACAGTAAAAGAGGAAAAATATGAAGAAAAAAGAAAGAGACTGGAAAATGATAATCGGAATGACCATTCTCATTGTGGTCTTCTGCACAATCGGCTTCTTTTTCTGGAACACGGTTGCAAAGCAGGCAGAACTTGTAAAGGAAGAGGAGAAGAAGGCTGAGGAGGAAGCAATTGTCGCCATTTATATGGTAATGGGAGATATTCTGAAACAGCCGGTGTTTGTTGATACAGATACAAAAACAATTTTTACCGCAGAAATTCCGGAAGAAGGAATTTATAATAAAAAAGGCGTTCTTGTAGAAGGGGATGTGCTGGAAATCGGAGATGTGGTAAAAATCTACGGGGATGGAAGAATGACATATTCCATGCCTGGACAGTATCCGGGAGTAACAAAAATGAAGCGTGTTCGAAGGGCATCGCTTGAAGAGGCAGAGGAATACAAAAAAATAATACAGGAGGCACTTCAGTGAAATATATAAGACAGTTTGGGATTATTCTGTTGTTATCCACATTGGGAGAGGTGCTTCATGCGCTTCTTCCTCTTCCTGTGCCTGCAAGCGTTTATGGGCTTGTGCTTATGCTTGGCGCTTTAATATCTGGTATTTTAAAGTTGGAACAGGTCAAGGAAGCAGCGGAGTTTTTGATTGAGATCATGCCGGTTATGTTTATTCCGGCAGGTGTGGGGCTTCTGACGGCCTGGGGAGCGTTAAAGCCTGTATGGTTTCCGATTGCTGTTATTACAGTTGTCACAACTGTGATTGTAATGGTAGTAACCGGTCATGTGACGCAGTTTGTGATACGGAGAGGAAGGCGGGAGAAAAGATGATAGAATTTATTGAAAACTCCGTATTTTTCGGGGCGTTTGTAAGTCTTGGAGCATATGAGATCGGTCTTATCATGAAGCGGAAATTCAGACTTGCTATTTTTAACCCGCTTCTGATCGCTATTTTTTGTGTGATGGGTATCCTGATGGTTCTTGGAGTTGATTACGAGAGCTACGAAGAAGGCGGAAAATACATAAGCTATCTTCTTACGCCAGCTACAGTATGTCTTGCAGTGCCGCTTTATCAGCAGCTCCATCTTCTGAAAAAGAATATCAAGGCGATTGCTGCAGGAATTGTGTCCGGTGTTCTGGCAAGCCTTGTAAGCGTTCTTCTTCTGGCAAAGATGTTTGGGCTTTCTCATGAACAGTATGTAACGCTTCTGCCGAAATCCATTACGACAGCAATCGGAATGGGCGTTTCTGAAGAACTTGGAGGAATTGTAACGATTACCGTGGCTGTGATTATTATTACAGGTGTGCTTGGAAATGTGATTGCGGACATTGTGTATAAAATTGCGAAAATAGAGGAGCCTGTTGCAAAAGGACTTGCTCTTGGAACTGCGGCGCATGCTATTGGAACAGCGAAGGCGATGGAACTGGGAGAAGTGGAAGGTGCCATGAGCAGCCTTGCCATTGCTGTGGCAGGTCTTCTTACGGTGATTGCTGCTTCTGCATTTGCAGGTTTTGCGTGAGTACTTTTTAAATACAAAATCGAATAAAATATACAAAAAAGAAGCTTCTTAGCTTCTTTTTTTAGTGCGTTTTAATGAAAAACAAATAAACGTTCGGAAATTATAAAAATACTCTTCCATTTCGGAAAAATAGTGATATAATCATAAGCACAACAGAGAAAGAATATATGTTTGGAAAATAAGTTCGGAAAATACGTTTGGAGAAAGGGATACGCTTATGTGGAAGTCGAAAAAAGAAGAGAAATTATCACCATCTATGGCAGTGATTATGGGAATTGTGGTAACAGTGGAAATTATGATAGCAGGAGGAATGATTCTGAATATTGACTTCAGGAGTGTAGATGTGATTGCTCTGCTTCTGGCTTTTGTGGTATTATATTTTGCAGTAGTAGCAATATTAACAGATAAATGACAGGAGATAGAAAAGTATGGGAGATGGATTTCGTCAGGAACTGAAATTTTTATATCTGGCGCAGATGCTTCAGAGAAAAACAGACGAAGAACACCCGGCAGGACTTCGCACTATGTCAGCATATTTAAAAGAGCTGGGAATTACGGAAGAGGAGGAGACTTTAAAGAAAGATCTGGGAATTCTTCGGGAATACGGCCTTGATATAGAGGTTTCGGAAGGTGAAGAACCTCTCTGCTGCCTGAGAAGCAGAGAGTTTTATCCGGAGGAGATAAGAATTCTTATGGATATGGTACAGTCTTCCGGGATTATTACGAAAAGAAGAAGGGAAGCACTCATTGCGAAAATAGGAAAGCTTACAAGTGCTTATAAGGAGGAAGAGATAAGGCGGCAGGTAATGGCGTCAGATGCCAGGGGAAGAGATAATCTTTATCAGAGTATGAATACAGTTTACCGTTCAATGGATGAGGATTGCGAGATAAGCTTCCTCTACTATGAATGGATTTTGACAGAGGACAGGAAATTGAAAAGAAAAGGAGAACGCCTTACGTTAAGTCCATGGGGAATTCTTCACAGAGACGAATATTATTACCTGATTGCCATAGATGGAAAGAGCGGGGTTGTAAAAAACTATCGTTTTGACAAAATGCGCGATGTGATGATAGAGCCCGAGAAGAAGCGTTCGGGGCATGACTTTTTTTCGAATGTTGACGTGGCTGATTTTGCAGCGGCAGCGTTCGGAGGCGTTTTTTGCGGAAAGGAAGAAGAAATATATCTGGAATTTGAAAACCGTCTTCTTGGGAAAGCAGTAGATACCTTTGGAGAAGAGCTTGTCGTTACGAAGACAGGAGAAAAATCCTTTACGGTATGTGTGAAGGTTCCGGCAGACCGAGAGTTTTTTGGCTGGCTTGCAGGTGCGGGAACAGGAATAAAAATTGTGGGACCGGAAAATGTCCTTACAGAGTATAAAAAGTTTTTGAGGAAAGCGTTGGGAAATTATAACAGATGACGGTAAAATCAAGGATTTTGGAAATTTTGGAAAGAAAAAAGGGGCAGGTTCTTTCCGGAGAAGCGCTGGCGGAGGAGTTAGGCTGTACAAGAGCGGCCGTGTGGAAAGCAGTAAAATCTTTAAGAGAAGAAGGCTACTCTATTGAAGCCGGTTCGAACAGGGGATATACACTTTGCCCTGGATCGAATCTGCTTTCGCAGGAGGCAATCCGGCTGCATCTGAAAAATAAAACCGGTTCTGTCCGGGTTTGCCGGGAAGTGTCTTCCACCAATCAGGAGGCGAAAAGGGCAGCTCTGGAAGAGAATGCTCCTGCCGGCAGTCTTGTAGTTGCCAACAGCCAGAGTGCAGGAAGAGGAAGAAGAGGCAGGTATTTTTATTCTCCGGAAAAAAGCGGGCTTTATATGAGTGTAATCCTAAGGCCGGAGGGGAAGCTCTCAGACAGCTTAGTGCTCACAACCTCTGCAGCAGTGGCTGTGTACAGGGCAGTAGAAAAAATATGCGGGATTTCCCTTGAGATAAAATGGGTAAATGACCTTTATTTTCAGGGAAAAAAGGTGTGCGGTATTCTCACGGAAGCAGTGACGGATTTTGAGAGCGGAGATATTGAATTTGCAGTTGTGGGGATAGGTTTGAACCTTTATGTGGAAAAAGAAACGCTTCCGAAGGAACTTCTGGGGATAGTCGGAGGACTTTGCTCCGGGAAGGAAGAAGCCGGAAAGGTGGACAAAAATCTTCTCATAGGAGAAATTGTGAATTGCCTTATGGAAGAGGCAGAGAGGAATGAGATTTCGGAAATTTATATTGAGAGGAATTTTATTCCGGGAAACAAAATTCTGATTTGTGAAGAAAATAAAATACGGGAAGCTTACGCGGAAAAAATATGTAGTGACGGAAGGCTTCTGATACGGGAAAAAAATGGGGAAAAACGAGCACTTTCTTACGGGGAAGTCTCTCTTAAAATGCAAGAAAAATAAAGAAACCTATACAATATGCACAAAAACACGATGCTGTTTTTGTGCATATTTGTTAAAACAAGTATTGACTTTCTCAGTTCGCAGAGTAAAATAAAAAAAGCTAATTTAGGTGTTGCGCAAACAACTGTAAAGGCTATTTATGCGAAAGGAGGAAGACAAACGGGTAATTTATCGGAAACATTAATGGAAGAGCTTCAGTGCAAAACGGTTTTTACCATTCCACTTTTCGGAGGGATACCAGTTTCTGAGTCCGTGGTTGTTACATGGATTATCATGGCGGTTCTGGTGGTGAGCTCCATTTTGCTTGTAAGAAATTTAAGTGTGGAGAATCCCGGTAAAAAACAGCTCCTCCTGGAAGCCGGTGTCGGTTTTCTCCAGGATTTTTTTGAAGACATTCTGGGAGAGGAAGGGAAGCGTTATATCCCTTACCTGATGTCTGTTGTAATTTACATAGGAGTTGCAAATATTGCCGGTGTATTTGGTTTTACACCTCCGACAAAGGATTTGAATGTGACCATTGCTCTGGCGCTTATGAGTATTGCACTCATTGAATATGCAGGATTTCATAAAAAAGGAGGAAAGGGCTTTTTAAAAAGCTTTGCAGAGCCTACGCCTGTTATGCTTCCTATTAATATCCTTGAGATTGCCATTCGGCCGACATCGCTTTGTATGCGTCTTTTTGGCAATGTTCTGGGCAGCTTCGTTGTTATGAAATTACTGGAATTCATATGCCCGGCATTCCTGCCGGTTCCGTTCAGCCTGTATTTTGATATTTTTGATGGGTTTATACAGGCGTACGTATTTGTTTTTCTGACTTCCCTTTTTGTGAAGGAAGCCATAGAGTAAAATTACAGAAGATTTATTTTCAAAATTTATTTACAGATCAGGAGGATAAAGTTATGACAAGTTTAATCGCAATTGGAGCAGCTATTGCAGTTTTAACAGGTATTGGAGCAGGAATCGGTATTGGTATCGCAACATCAAAAGCAGTAGAAGCGATTGCAAGACAGCCGGAAGCAGAAGGAAAGATCAGCAAAACACTTCTTCTCGGATGTGCGCTTGCAGAGGCAACTGCTATTTACGGTTTTGTAATCGGCCTTTTAATTATCATTATGCTGGGATAAAAAATACAAACAGAAGAAAGGCGGGTGGACCAGGTGATTGAAATAAATATTAACCTTGTCTTTGTAATTATAAACCTGGTTGTTTTTTATCTCTTAATGAAAAAATTTCTTTTTGGTCCAATCCTCAATGTGATGGACCAGAGAAAAGCCATGATCGATCAGCAGTTTGCAAGTGCCAGAGAAAAGGAAGAGGCTGCAGAGACAATAAAGAATCAGTATGAGGCATCTCTTAAATCTGCAAAAGAGGAATCTTTCCGTATCGTAGATGCGGCAAAAGGAGAAGCAAAGCTGCAGGCAGAGCAGATTGTAAAAAATGCAGGGAAAGAAGCGGATGCCATCCTTGAGAAGGCAAGAGCTGATATTCAGGCAGAGCAGGACAATGCCATGAGAGAGATGGAGGGCAGAGTCGCAGAGCTTGCTATGGACGCTGCTGCGAAAATCATGGGAGAGAAAAGCGGAAGAGAGCAGGATTTGCTCCTGTATGACCAGTTTATAAAAGAAGCAGGTGAATCCCATGACAGAAACGACCAATAATTATGCAGAAGTATTGTACGGGCTTGATATTTCAAAAGAAGCAGTAAGAGATACGGAGGAAATTTTCAGAAGCGTTCCGAAGGTAAAAGAGCTTCTTGAAAATCCGGTTGTTTCCTTTGCGCAAAAGGAACGGATTATCAGCCGGATTTTTCCCGGAGAAATACAGAACTTTTTAAAAGTGGTGTGCAGACATCACAAAATTGATGAAATAGAAGAAATTATAGAAGCTTATAAAAGTTGCAGCCTGAAGAAGAGAAAAATTCTGAAAGCAGAGCTGTATTATGTGACAGAGCCGGGAGAGGAACAAAAGGCGGGAATCCGAAAATTTCTCGCCGGGGAATTTTCCGCTGATGAGGTACAACTGGTTCTCATAGAAAAGAAAGATCTTATTGGCGGTTTTGTTTTACAGGCGGGAGGCAGGGAATTTGATTGGAGCCTCCTGGGAAGATACCGGAATCTGAAACAGAAATTAACCCGGAGGTGAAAAGTTTGAGTGCAGTAAATCCAGATGAGATTATTTCAATCTTAAAGGAAGAGATAGAGAATTACGACGAAATCAGCAGAGACCAGGAAGTGGGCACAGTCATCTCCGTGGGAGATGGGATTGCGACAGTATATGGCATTGACCACGCTATGTACGGAGAGGTTGTCACATTTGAAAATGGCCTTAAGGGAATGGTACAGGATATTCGTTCCAACAGTATGGGTTGTATTCTTTTTGGAAAAGATACAGGAATCCGCGAGGGAACAAAAGTATCAAGAACACAGAAGCAGGCAGGTGTTCCTGTTGGGGAGGCATTTATCGGAAGAATTGTAAATGCACTTGGCGCGCCTGTAGATGGAAAAGGTGAAATCAAAGCAGAGGAATACCGCCCGGTGGAAAATCCGGCACCCGGAATTATTGACAGAAAGTCGGTCAGCGTTCCTCTTGAGACAGGAATCCTCTCCATTGACTCCATGTTTCCTATTGGAAGGGGACAGAGAGAACTGATCATTGGTGACAGGCAGACGGGGAAGACATCAATCGCTATTGATACAATTTTAAATCAGAAGGGAAAAGATGTAATCTGTATCTATGTTGCAATCGGGCAGAAAGCATCTACAGTTGCCAAAATTGTTTCTACTCTGGAAAAAAGCGGAGCATTGGAGTACACAACCGTATTTACTTCAACAGCAAGCGACTGTGCACCTTTACAGTATATTGTTCCATATGCGGGAACTGCTCTTGCAGAATACTTTATGTACCAAGGCAAAGATGTGTTGATCGTATATGATGATCTGAGCAAACATGCTGTGGCATACCGTGCGCTTTCCCTTCTTCTGGAGCGCTCGCCGGGACGAGAGGCATATCCGGGAGATGTTTTCTATCTTCACTCCAGACTTCTGGAGCGTTCCAGCCGTTTAAATGAAAAGGCCGGAGGCGGTTCTATTACAGCCCTTCCGATTATAGAGACGCAGGCAGGCGATGTATCTGCTTACATTCCTACAAATGTGATTTCCATTACAGACGGACAGATTTTTCTTGAGACAGACCTTTTCTGCTCGGGAATGCGCCCGGCCGTTAATGTGGGACTTTCTGTATCGCGAGTAGGCGGTGCTGCGCAGACAAAGGCAATGAAAAAAGCGGCGGGAAGTATTCGAATCGATCTGGCACAGTACAGAGAGATGGAAATTTTCACACAGTTCAGTTCTGATCTGGACGAGGCGACAACACAGCAGTTAAAATACGGAAGCTGTCTGATGGAGCTTTTAAAGCAGCCGTTATGTAGTCCGTTAAGTCTTCATGAGCAGGTGATTACCTTATGTGCAGCTTCAAACAGAACGATGATGGATGTGGAGAAAAAGCAGCTTAAAAAATATCAGAGAGAGATGCTTGATTATTTTGATCATGTATATCCGGAAATCGGAAGAGAGATTGAAGAAAAGAAAGTTCTCTCTGACGAGCTTGCAGAAAAAATTGTAAAGGCGGCAGAAGAATTCAGAGATAAAAACAGGTAGGTGTGAATATGGCAAATACAAAAGAAATACAGAATCGTATGAAAAGTATCCAGGACACCATGAAGATAACAAATGCCATGTATATGATTTCTTCTTCCAAGATGAAAAAGGCAAAGAAGATTCTTGAGGAGACAGAGCCGTATTTTTATAATATGCAGTCTGCGATTTCCAGGATTCTTCGTCATGTTCCGGATATTGAGCATCCGTTTTTCAGTGTGCGCCATCTTGTTCCGAAGGAAGAGCGAAAAATCGGCTGTATTGTAGTTACAGGCGATAAGGGAATGGCAGGCGCTTACAACCATAATGTCCAGAAAATGGCAGAGGCTATGATGAGCGGAGAAGGACATTATAAGCTCTATGTTCTCGGAGTTGTGGGACGCCAGTATTTCAGTAAAAAAAATGTGGATATGGACGGAAGCTTCCTCTATACCATACAGAAGCCTACTATGCACAGAGCGAGACTGATTTCAGATGAAATTGTCCGGGCGTTTCTGGACAGGGAACTGGACGAGGTACATATTATTTACACACAGATGCAGAATGCGGCAACGATGGAGGTGGAGGATATGCAGCTTCTTCCTCTTAAGAAAGCAAGCTTTCAGCCACACCAGTTGTTTTCCGATATTTATCAGGAAGAAATCAAATTGTCTCCTTCGGCAGAGGTTCTTCTTGATACGATGATACCAAATTATCTGACGGGTGTGATATACGGCTGCCTGGTAGAGGCATATGCCAGTGAAAACAATGCGCGAATGATGGCAATGCAGTCCTCGACAGACAGTGCGAAGTCTATGCTTCGGGAGTTGTCTGTTCAGTATAACAGAGCGCGTCAGGCAGCTATTACTCAGGAAATCACAGAGGTTATCAGCGGTGCAAAAGCCCAAAAAAGGAAGTGACAAAGATGAACAAAGGTAAAATTGTACAGGTCATGGGACCTGTTGTAGATGTTGTTTTTGAAAAAGGAGAGCTTCCTGATATTAAGGATGCCCTGGAAGTAGAGAACAATGGAAAAAGATGCGTGATGGAGGTTTCTCAGCATATGGGAAACAACATTGTCCGTTGTATTATGTTAAATGCCAGCGAGGGTCTGCAGCGAGACAGAGAAGTCATTGCAACAGGAAGCGGGATTAAAGTTCCGGTCGGAGAGAAAACACTGGGACGTCTTTTTAATGTTCTTGGCGATACAGTAGATGAAGGACCTTCTCTGGAAGGAGAGGAGCACTGGTGTATTCACAGGGATCCGCCGGATTTTGAACACCAGCGTCCGGCAGTGGAAATCCTGGAAACAGGAATTAAGGTAATCGACCTTCTTGCCCCATATGCAAAAGGTGGAAAAATCGGTCTGTTCGGCGGTGCAGGTGTGGGAAAAACAGTTCTCATTCAGGAACTTATCCAAAATATTGCAACAGAGCATGGAGGATACTCCATTTTTACTGGTGTTGGAGAGCGTTCCCGTGAAGGAAATGACTTGTGGTCTGAGATGAAAGAATCCGGTGTTCTGGAAAAAACAGCCCTGGTGTTCGGACAGATGAATGAGCCGCCGGGATCACGTATGCGCGTGGCTGAGACAGGTCTTACTATGGCAGAATATTTCCGCGACAGAGAGCACAGAGATGTACTTCTCTTTATTGATAATATTTTCCGTTTTGTACAGGCTGGTTCTGAGGTGTCTGCGCTTTTGGGGCGTATGCCTTCTGCGGTTGGTTATCAGCCGACACTTGCAACAGAGGTGGGTGAGCTTCAGGAGAGGATTGCTTCCACAAAAGAAGGTTCTGTAACTTCTGTGCAGGCAGTTTATGTTCCGGCAGACGATCTGACCGACCCGGCTCCTGCAACCACATTTGCGCATTTGGACGCAACAACGGTTCTTTCCCGTAAAATTGTGGAACAGGGTATTTATCCGGCAGTGGATCCTCTGGAGTCAACCTCACGTATTCTGGAAGCAGATATTGTGGGAGAAGAGCATTATGAGGTTGCACGTAAGGTGCAGGAAGTTCTTCAGAAGTATAAAGAGCTTCAGGATATTATTGCAATTCTGGGAATGGAAGAGCTTTCTGATGAGGATAAAAATACGGTTTATCGTGCCCGTAAAGTGCAGAAATTCCTGTCTCAGCCGTTCCATGTGGCGGAAAACTTTACAGGAATCCAGGGCAAATATGTACCATTAAAAGAGACGATTCGCGGATTTAAGGCAATCGTGGAAGGTGAGATGGATGAGTATCCGGAAAACGCCTTCTTTAACGTGGGAACGATTGAAGATGTAATTGAAAAAGCCAGAACCATGAACGGGGAGCAGTAAGGAGGAAAGCCTTATGTTGGATACATTCAGTCTTCAGATCTATGCCAGCAACAAGCTGGCATTTTCAGGGCGAGCAAAGAGTCTTACCATTCCGGCAGTTGACGGCGAGCAGGCGTTTCTGGCACAGCACGAAAATATGGTAGCAGCTATTGTTCCGGGAGAACTGCGCTTTCAGGAAGACAATGGAACAGAGCATATTCTGGCTGTTAGCAATGGTTTTGTGGAGATGATCAATAATCGTGCCAGAATTTTCTGTCTCAGCGCGGAAAGACCTGATGAAATTGATGCTCACCGTGCAAGAGAAGCGAAGGAAAGAGCAGAAGAGCAGCTTCGCCAGAAGCAGAGCATACAGGAATATCATGTAAATCAGATGGCTCTTGCCCGTGCAATGGCGCGTCTTCGGGTAAAAGAAAAATAAAATATAATAAAACAGAACAGCTCCGCCATGATGAAGTCTTTCAGCATGGCGGAGCTGTTCTGTTTTATTGCTATGCATATCGTGAGGTTGTGTCAGAAATAGCCCTCTGTTTATTATTTTTCGGAAGGAGTATCCGGATAAGGCGGATATTCTTCTGTGTCTTCCGGGGCAGAAGCAGCGGATTCTTCCATAGGAGCCGGTGCTGGCGCTTCCTGTGGAACATAAGTTTCTGTGGGAGCTGCTGGTCTGGAAGGTGCTGGGTTCGGCGTTCCCTGTTGCTGATATGGACGGTAAGGCTCCCAATAATGCTCTTCCTGAGTATAAGAATCTTCGTATTGGTTGAAAGACTGTCTCTTACTATTCAGAAGATAAATGCCTGCAATAAGAATGAAGGCTCCAATGATAATCTGCGGAAGGCTGTAACCGAGATTGTTTATGATACCTGCAAGAGGTCCTGGAAGAAACCAGTAAAATATGTCGGAAATGCCTCTCCAGAGAATGCTGATTCCAAAAAGAATCAGAAGTCCTGCTGCAACTGTGTGATGTTTTTTGAGAAGTCCCGTTATGTCTCCTGTAAACTCGTCAAGATGAAGCACGTAATTGTCTTCGATGGAATAAAATTCTTCATCAGGAAGAGATTTCAGGTTGTGCACATTGTAAAAGCTGTAAAACCAGATGATGGGTGTGAACCAGATGATAAAGTCGAGCCCTGTAAACATACCGAGAGCGAACAGGGTGAAAAAGAGAAGCATAATGCTGATGCCCTGTTTTTTGAATCCCATATACATTTCCCCTGCGCCCGGAATCAGCGAGGAAATGAAAAGCAATAGTCCTTTTTTCTTTTTTTGCATAATAATTGCCTCCATTCTATTTTATAAGATTTTAGTTGAAAATATCGTTTAGATAATCGGTAACCTGTGTTGTGCCGTCTGACAGTCCTTTGTGTATCTTTCTGGAAAAATCAGAAAGAATGCTTCCGCGGCGTCCGGAAGGGGGCGCTTCTCTTGCTTCTGTGTGTATGCTCTGAGGCGGATTCAGAGATGCAAAATCTACTGATCCGAGAGTGAAGAGAAGGAAAAGAGCCACAATTACTCCGGTGGCAGCACGGAGACCACAGTAAAACATCTGCATACGATACGAAGTATGTTTTACAGCTTTTTGTGCCTGGATTTCAGGAGAAGCTGCTTTTCTCAGAATCTGTTCCTGGAGATAAGCGGGGGCAGATACAGTGGGACGTTGTTCCTCGTTCGATATAAGTTCATTCAGACAGAAGTCGCAGTTACTCAGATGCTCCAGAAGCATAATGGTTTCGTCTGTTGTCATAGAGCCGTTTTGGAAATTTTCTTTTTCTTGTTCGGTTATGTGCATCTAATCACTCCTTTCCAGCATTTTTTTCAACATAGCCTTTGCCCGGTAAAGCTGTGTCTGAATGGTTTTTGGATTTTTGCCCTTTTGTTGTGCAATCTCTGCCACAGAAAGCTCATTGCAGAAATGAGCGGCTGCCACTTCCCGATAAGGGCTTTTCAGACTCATGCAGAGATTTTCCACTTCTTTGTCAGATGCTGTAAGAAGACAGGTTTCTTCCGGGGAGGAACCGTTATCTGCAATCTGTGCAAAATATGTGTCTTCTGTGGGGATGGTACGCCGTCCGGCTGCTTTTAAATAATCCAGACATTTCCGCACAGCTATTTTACTGAGCCATGCTTTTTCGTACATACCATCAAAACGGGAAAGATTTTTGTAGGCGGACAGAAACACTTCCTGTGTTAAATCCTCAGCGTCAAAGGGATTGCCGATTGATTTCAGACATATGGAATATATTAAGTTTTGATATTGCTCTATTAAATATGCCAGATATTCTTCTTGTGAAATGTGATCAGCCCCTTTCTCTACCCGTTCACTTATTATAACGCAGCAATAGATGGGAAGACTTCAGAATCAGTAAATTATTTTTCTGTTTGCGTGTTATTTCAGTTTACCTTCATACATCTGCCGGAAAATACCGTCTTTTTCTATAAGCTCCTGGTATTTTCCTGTCTGTACAATTTCTCCATGCTCCATAACAAGAATCCGGTCAGAATTTTTTAAGGTTGTAAGTCTGTGGGCAATGGAGATAACTGTCATTTTGTTTTCTTCTTTTAATTTTTCAATTTCATTTTGAATGTAGCGTTCAGAGGTATTATCAAGTGCAGAAGTAGCTTCGTCCAGAATCAGAATTTCCGGTTTTCGAAGAAAAATTCTGGCAATGGCGATTCTCTGTTTCTGCCCGCCAGATAAGTTTCCGCCGTTTTCCGATAAAACCGTATTTAGTTTATTTGGAAGACTGTCTATAAATTCTGTCAGGCAGGCTTTTTTTACTGCTGATTCTACTTCCTGCAGAGAGGGCGTTCTATCGAGTCCATAGCAGATGTTTTCGTATATAGTTCCTGCCACAATAAATGGGGACTGGGGAACTAAGGCAATAATCCGGGACAGTTCTTTTCTTGAAAGAGAACGAAGATTGATGCCGTTAATAAAAATATTTCCCTCATATTGTTCCAGTTTACAGACTGCTTTTATAAAAGAAGATTTTCCGCAGCCGCTTGGTCCGGCAATTCCTGTGAAGCTTCCTTTTTCAAGAGAAAGATTCAGGTTTTTCAGAACAGAAGCCTGGTTATCATAAGAAAAGTGAAGGTTCTCGATGATAATGGAAGGGCTGGTGTTTTCAGAAACGGCAGCAGTTTTTTCTGCTTCAGTATAGGAAAAATCATTTGGTATTTCTGCCAGCTTAAAGAAATCGTCTGCAAGAATTACGCTTTCAGATAATTCGTCTAAAATTCTGTGAAGCTCTTCCAACGGTTTTATTAACTGGGAAAAACAGAGATAAGAGGTCAGCACTGCACCGACACTGATAATTCCCTGTGTGGCCAGGTATGCGGAAATCCCAATCATCAGCACTGTGAAAGTGACTTCATTTATAAATTTCCAGCAGTCGTATTTTGCCATCTGTTTATGATGCTTCATTTCTTTTTTGCGCAGAAACTCGGATTTATTTTCAAATCTGCTTTCCTCGAGGGAAATGCTGTCTGTAATTCGAATTACTTCGATTCCGTTAAAAGTTCTACAATTGTTCCGTCCATAGAGGATTTTGTTTCCAGAAGTTCTACGCGGATGCCCTGCTGTGTGCTGATCTGTCGGAATACAATCCCGATTCCAATTGGAATGACGAGAAGCATAGGAAGCGCCAGAACAGCGGGTAGCGTGGTGAAAATCACAAAAATTGCAGCGGCGCTGTTAAAGATAGCCGGTGCAAAATCCATAAAGATAAGTTTTTCCAGTTTAATCGTACCTTCCAGACAGCGGTTTAACCTCCCGTGGATATTTCCGGTCATATTTTCTTTGAAGAAAGACAAGGGGGCTTTTAAAAGTGAAGTAATCACAAGTCCGCGTGCCCGTTTTTCTGTTTTGGTAGCTGTATCTTCTACCATGATTCTGCGCAATATTTTAATCAGTTCGTTTACAACATTTACAACAAGAATCAGAAGAAGTACGGGAATGATGTTGAAAAATTCTATTTGCTCCTGAATTAGTATATCATCTGTCAGCCAGCCGATTGCTTTTGGGGTAAACTGGGTTAGAGCAGAAGATAAAATCATAATTACGACAATGAAGAGAAAGCTTCTCTTTTGCCGGGCATCCAGCAAATGGTACAATTTGGAAAGAATATGTTTTAATTTTATTTTCTTTTTCATACGTATCTCCTTTACAAGAGAAATAAGTTATAGGATACTTTTTTTAGTTTACCATAAGTTTTGGTAAAGAGGAACTACTTGCGAATCTTTTTTTCAGGGACTATACTGGTACTGTCAGGAAAAGAAGATACCTGAAAGATTGTATCATTATGAAGTATGTTATTATATAATATAATAGGAAGGAATTTTTTAGAAAAGAGGTAGATACGATGGAAACAAGACGTCTATATTATGAAAATGTGTATATAAAGGAATTTGATGCAAAGGTTTTAAAGTGCAGAGAAGGCGAAAACGGTTACGAGATTATTCTGGACGGGAGCGCTTTTTATCCGGAAGGGGGCGGACAGCCCTGTGATATTGGAAGTCTTGGAGAGGCGGAAGTAAAGGATGTTCAGGAAAAAGACGGAGAGCTGATTCATTATGTAGACAAGGCTCTGAAAGAAGGAAGTCAGGTTCATGGGAAAATCAACTGGGAGCGCCGTTTTGATTTGATGCAGCAGCATTCCGGCGAGCATATGGTAAGTGGTCTTGTACATGAGAAATACGGGTATAACAATGTGGGATTTCATATGGGAAGCGATGTGATTACCATTGATTTCAGCGGAGTTTTAAACGAAGAACAGTTACAGGAAATTGAGGACAGGGTAAATCAAAAAATCTGGGAAAATGCACCTGTTCAAATTACATATCCCTCAGAAAGTGAGCTGGAAAATATTCCTTACAGAAGCAAGAAGGAGCTGACGGGGCAGGTGCGTATCGTGGAATTTCCGGGAACAGACATCTGTGCCTGCTGCGGAACACATGTTGCATATACAGGAGAAATAGGAGCAGTCAAGTTTCTGTCTGTTGTAAAATTTCGCCAGGGAGTTCGTGTGGAAATGATAAGCGGGAAGCGTGTGATAGACTATTTTTCGAAGATAGCAAAGGAAAACAGCAAGGTATCTGTTCTTCTTTCTGCAAAGCCTCAGGAAACATCAAAAGCAGTAGAACGTCTTCAGGAAGAAAATTTTCGCTTAAAAGGGAAAATTTTTGATATGGAAGCTGAGATTTTCCAGGCAGAGGCAGAAAAATGGGCAGGTGCTGGAAGTGTTCTTATTTTTAAGAAAAATATGGAGTCAGACAGTGTGAGAAAGCTTGCTGATGCGGTGATGCAGACGTGCTGTGGCTGCTGTGCTGTTTTTTCTGATAATGGAGATGGAACATATAAGTATGCTATGGGAGAAAAAGATGGAAATCTCCGGGAGTTTACAAAAGAAATGAATCAAGTATTAAATGGAAGAGGCGGTGGGAAGCCATTCTTTGTACAGGGATCGGTGTCTTCGTCTGAGGAAGAAATCAGAAAGTTCTTTGAGAGGTGATAAGAATGCTTGGTGAATGTCACGCCCATGTGATTATGGATGGAATCAATTATAAAGAGGCGGTCAGCCTTCATAAAAACGGAGTGCAGGATCAGGCAATTCACAGATGTTTTCAGGAATATCAGGAAAGAGGAATTACGTTTATAAGGGACGGCGGAGATGCCCTTGGCGTATCCAGAAGGGCAAAGGAGCTTGCGCCGGAGTATGGGATTGATTATCGCTCCCCTGTTTTTGCTATTCACAGGGAAGGGCATTACGGAAGTATTGTGGGAAAAAGCTACACTACTATGAAAGAATACCATGAGCTTGTTCTTGAGGCAAAAAATCAGGGTGCTGATTTTATCAAGATTATGACAACCGGACTTCTTGATTTTAATAATCAGGGAGAGATAACGGGAACACCTCTTTGCGAAAAAGAAGTAAAAGAAATGGTACATATTGCTCACGGAGAAGGAATGGCAGTGATGAGCCACACAAATGGGAACAGTGGAGTCCGCTCTGCCATAGAAGCAGGAATGGACAGTATTGAACATGGCAACTATATAAACGAAGAAACCATAGAGATGTTGGCGCAGAGCGGAGTTGTGTGGACTCCCACTCTTGTGACAGTGAGAAATCTTCTGGGATGCGGAAGATATGAAGATAAAGTGCTTTTTCCTATTATAAAAATGGGAGAACGGAATTTAAGACTTGCTTTTGAAAAGAAAGTGAATGTGGCTCTTGGGAGTGATGCAGGAGCGTATATGGTTTCTCATGGACAGGGCATTTATGATGAATATGCGGCTTTTTGTGAAATACTGGGAGAGACAGAGGAAATGAAGGCGTGGATACAGAGAGGGGAGGATATAATAAAGGAGAGATTTAAAAGATAAAAACAGACCGCCGAATCCGGCGGTCTGTTTGTCTATCCCCTGTTTTGCGCTTCCACAAGATGGGCTGCGCCGTAAATTTCGCGGAGCTTTGGTTTTTCAATTTTTCCGGTTGGATTTCTCGGTACGTCTGCAAAGAAAATTTTTCTTGGACGTTTATATCGGGGAAGCTGACGGCAGAAAAGATTAATCTCTTCTTCTGTGCAGGCGCAGCCCGGTTTCAGAGAAATGATAGCCGCAGAGATTTCTCCGAGACGTTTATCGGGAAGACCGATGACTGCCACATCGTGGATCTTTTCGTTTGTCCGCAGGAAATCCTCAATCTGGACAGGGTAAATATTTTCACCACCACTTATGATAACGTCTTTCTTTCTGTCTACAAGGAAGAGAAAGCCGTCCTCGTCCTCCATCGCCATGTCTCCTGTATAAAGCCAGCCATCATGAAGCACTTCTTTTGTAGATTTGGGGTCATTATAATAGCACACCATAACACCGGGACCTTTTACAGCAAGTTCGCCGGTTTCGCCTTGGTTCACGGGATTTCCCTGTTCGTCAATAACTTTTGTTTCCCATCCGTAACCGGCTTTTCCGATAGCGCCTACTTTATGAATATTTTCTACACCGAGATGTACGCAGCCGGGACCGATAGATTCGCTTAAACCGTAGTTGGTATCGTACTGGTGATGAGGAAAATACTGTTTCCAGTGCTTAATAAGGCTTGGAGGCACAGGCTGTGCGCCAATGTGCATAAGACGCCACTGCTCCAGCTGGTACATTTCCAGCTTTAATTTTCCGCTGTCGAGAGCGAGAAGAAGGTCCTGCGCCCACGGAACAAGAAGCCACACAATCGTACATTTTTCTTCAGATACAGCGCGTAGGATAAATTCAGGGTTTGCACCTTTTAAGAGAACGGCCTTTCCGCCTGTTAAAAGGCTGCCGAACCAGTGCATCTTAGCTCCTGTGTGATAAAGGGGCGGAATACAGAGGAAAACATCGTTTTTTGTCTGGTGGTGATGGTGCTGCTCTGTTTTTGCTGCGTGTAGAAGCGCCTGGTGTGTGTGAAGGATTGCTTTTGGAAAACCAGTTGTACCGGAGGAAAAATAAATGGCTGCATAGTCATCGTCATCCACATCTACCTTTGGAGACCGGCTGGAACAGTTGGCTGTATGAATGGTATAATCTTCTGCAAAACCCGGACAGCCATCTCCTACATAGTAGAGAAGACGATGTTTGCCGATTTCATCTGCGACTTCTTCTACGCGTCCTATAAATTCCGGACCGAATACAAGAATATCTACCTCTGCGAGATCGAGACAGTACTGGATTTCTTCGGCGGAATATCGAAAGTTCAGGGGTACGGCAAGAGCGCCTGCCTTTAAAATACCAAAATAAATAGGGAGCCATTCCAGACAGTTCATAAGAAGGATGGCAACTTTATCTCCTTTTTTTACACCCCGCTCCAGAAGGAGGTTGGCAAAGCGGTTTGCTTTTTCATTGAATACGTTCCAGGTGATTTCTCTCCGGTAATAAGGAGCACGTACAGGCTCGATTAATTCAAATTCCTTCCAGGTAACACGTCTCGTTTCCGGCATTTCCGGATTAATTTCTACAAGACAGACATCGTCTCCGTAGAGACGGCAGTTTTTTTCTAATATATCAGTAAGCGGCATAATAAATCATCCATTCCCTTTCTTATTCTATTTCCTATACACAACAGGAAATCAACGCTTTAACGCGGAAAAGTCTGTTAATGTTTATAATACCGAACTTTATAAAGAATGTCAATTGATTTTTTTATATTCCCAGAAGATAAGTGGCATTTTCCCAGAGAATCTGCTGTTTTTCTTTTTCAGAAAGACCGGTAAGATTTTGTAATTTTTCCACGCAGTCTTTCTGGTAAGTCCAGGGTGCGTCTGTGCCGAAAAGAATCTTATCTGCGCCGTGGAGATGGATCATTCTTGTAAGCTGCTCCTCTTCCATGTGCATAATGGAGTAGGAGGTGTCAAAATATACATTTTTTCCGCAGAGCTTTTCCTCGGCTTCCTTATAATTGCCGTTACTTCCCATATGAGCGAGAATCAGTCTGGGAGGAGCGGTGTCCTCGAGTACATGGAGAATCATATCAGGAGAGCAGAATGCTTCATCGGGAGTGTAGGGGTCATCTCCTGCGTGAGTGAGGACAGAAAGACCAAGCTCTGAGGCAGCGTAAATAATGCGCATATACCGGATGTCATCAAAATATACACCCTGGTAGTTGGGATGAAGTTTAATGCCCTGAAAACCTTCTCTTTTTATCAGTTTTAAAATTTCCTTATAATTGTCACATACAGGGTGAAGACCGGCGAAGGAAATAAGGCGTTGTGAGGAGCTGTCGGCATAGGTTTCATTAATCTCTGCTGCAAAACGAATAACAGAATCAATTTGATGTGGATTTGTGACAACGGGCAGGATCACACTTATATCCACGCCGCTTTTTTCCATGGAATCAAGAAGCCCAGCGGCAGTTCCATTCATGCTTGGGGTGTGGTTCATTACAAAAGAAAGTTTTGGCACTGCTTTTTCTGCAACCTTGTCCGGGAAAATATGTGTATGAAAATCTATAATCATAATAAAACCTCTCTTTCGGGTGAATTCTTTCGCGATTTGCACAGGCATCATTATAAAACAAAATTTTTTCGGTTTCAATCAGAGAAAAAGAATGATAAAATAAAAATGTAAGTAAACAGCAAGGGAGGCATAAGAAATATGTATCGAATATTAATTGTAGAGGATGATGAAACAATAGCAGGTCTTGTGAAGAAGCATCTTCAGTCCTGGGGGTATCAGGTGGAATGCGTCAGCGATTTTTCCAATGTACTTCGGGAATTTGTGCAGAAAGATCCGCAGCTCGTTCTTCTTGATTTAAAGCTTCCCTTTTATAATGGATTTCACTGGTGCGAGGAAATCAGGCGGATCTCTCAGGTGCCTGTTTTGTTTCTTTCTTCCGCGGCAGACAATATGAATATGGTCATGGCAATGAGCCGGGGAGCAGATGATTTTATTGCAAAACCTTTTGACCTTGAAGTGCTTGCTGCAAAGGTGCAGGCTGTTTTAAGACGGACATATGCTTTTGGAAAAAATTCCAATCTTCTGGAATGCGGAGGTGTGATTTTAAATCTTGGAAACGGAACGATTCAATATAAAGGGGAAAGTTCGGGGCTTACAAGAAATGAGCTTCGGATTCTGCAGATTTTAATGGAACATGCGGGAAAAATTGTATCCAGAGACGATATTATGACACATCTATGGGAAAATGACAGTTTTGTGGATGATAATACCCTGACAGTAAATATGACGCGTCTTCGAAAAAAACTGGAGGGTATGGGACTTTCGGATTTTATTGTGACAAAAAAAGGAATGGGCTATATGGCACAGGGAGGGCTTGCGTGAAATATCTCAGAGAATATTCAGGAAGAATGAAAAAATATGCGGCCGCTTTTTTGTTGTGCTGTTTGACGGCTGGATGTGTGGCTTTTCTTTATGATCTTCCGGCAGAACCGGTGATTTATGGGGGCGTTTTATGTACGCTGATTATGTTTCTTTTTTTCTGGGACGGATACCGAAAATATGTAAGACGAAGAGAAACTCTTCAGCAGATTTTAAATAACAACTTTCTGGAAGAAAAAATGTTTCCGGAGCCTTTTGATGAGACAGAGAGGCTGTATCAGGAAATCGTGAAAAATTTTAACAGTCTCCGCATGAAATCGGAAGGAGGAAAACGTCGTTTTTATGAGGAGCTGACCGATTATTATACTATGTGGGTGCATCAGATTAAGACCCCCATTTCGGCAATTCGTCTTCTTCTTCAGGAAAACCGGGAAGAAAATAAGGCGGAATTATCCGAGCTTTTTAAAATTGAGCAGTATGTAGAAATGGTTCTGGGATATTTAAGAACAGAAGACATATCTGCAGATATGAGCTTTCAGGAGTATGAGCTGGACAGTCTTATAAAAGAGCAGATACATAAGTATGCAAGAATCTTTGTTGGGAAAAAACTGACGCTTCATTATGAAGGGGTGGAAGAACGGGTTCTTACAGACGGAAAATGGCTGGGATTTGTAATCGGGCAGATTTTTTCCAACGCTTTAAAATATACGAAGCAGGGAGGGATTTCCGTTTACATGAGCGGAGACAGAGCCCACACTCTTGTAATTGAAGATACAGGAATCGGGATTCGTCCGGAAGACCTTCCAAGAGTGTTTGAAAAAGGATTTACCGGGCATAATGGCAGAGAGGATAATCGCGCTACGGGAATCGGACTTTATCTTTGCGTGAAGATTATGAAGAAACTGCGCCATGAGATTACGATAGAATCCACACCAGGAAAAGGTACAAAGATTTATCTTTTTCTGGGAAGAAAAGCGCTTGATATGTATTGACAGGAGGAATTTATGGGAGAAGTACAGCAGTCAAATTATGAAAAGGTTCTGGAAATGTGGCGCCAGAATTTTCTGAAAATGGACCATGAGTCGTTAATTAAAAAGTTTCAGCTGGAAGCAGATGAAGAAAATCTTTATCTTGTATATTTCAACAAAAAACTTAAGATTAACAGAATCACGGGAAAGATTTTCTACATGGAGGATCCGGAGAGAAAGCCGGGATTTGATACTTCGATTACTATATATAATATGTTTCACTATGCCTGTGAAGTTCCGGCAGAATCGGGAAAGCTTGTGCCATTCCGTGAAGTGAAGCGAGTGTATCCTTTTGAGGCAGCATATAAGAGAACGATTCTGAAACGGTTTTCTGAAACTTTTTCCGGTCACGTAAAAGAACTTTCTGAGGCGTGTGAAGCTCTCGGAGGAAAAAAATTACCCCAGGGGGATGCGGGGTATGTGATTCCTGTTTTTCCTTTTCTTCACATCGCAGTTCTTTTCTGGGATGGCGACGATGAATTTGAAGCACAGGGCAATATGCTTTTTGATTCCAATATTACAGATTTTTTTCACGAGGAAAATGTAGTATGTGTAGCAGCAGATGCTGTGTATTATCTTACATTAGCGGCAGGAATGGAAGGAGAGGAAATTTATGCCGCATCTTCACGGGAGGCAGATTCTCTCTCTAACCTTACAGAAATGTAAGAATACAGCTTAAATTGTAACCCGGGTCTATGGAAACAGGACCCGGGTTATATTATAGTAAATTACAGTGATAGCAACATCGTTACAGAACAGAGAGGAGAAAGAATATGTCGTTATTGGAAGTAACAAATGTAAAAAAAATATACAGTACCCGATTTGGAGGAAATAAAGTGCAGGCGTTATCAAATGTTACATTTTCTGTGGAGGAAGGAGAATTTGTGGCGATCATGGGAGAGTCAGGAAGTGGAAAAACTACACTTTTAAATATTCTGGCGTCTCTTGACCGCCCCACAGAGGGAGAGGTGCTTCTTGAGGGGAAAAGCATTGTTCATTTAACGGAGAAGGAGATTTCAGCATTCAGAAGAAAGAACCTTGGGTTTGTATTTCAGGATTTTAACCTTCTGGATACGTTTAGTCTTCGTGATAATATTTATCTTCCCCTTGTTCTTGCTGGGGAAAATTACAGAGAAATGGAACAGAAGATACGTCCCATTGCACAGGCTCTCCGCATTGCAGATATTTTGGAGAAGTATCCTTATGAGGTTTCCGGCGGACAGAAGCAGAGGGCGGCAGTTGCAAGAGCCTTGATTACAGAGCCGAGACTGATTCTTGCAGACGAACCTACCGGAGCCCTTGATTCTAAGGCGGCGTCCCTTCTTTTATCTATGTTTGGAGAAATCAACGAGGCAGGACAGACAATTCTCATGGTAACCCACAGTGCCCAGGCTGCAAGCCATGCATCGAGAGTGCTTTTTATTAAGGATGGAGAAGTGTTTCATCAGATTTACAGAGGTGGAAAAACACGTCAGGAAATGTACCAGATGATTTCCGATACTCTGACGATTCTGACAACAGGCGGTGAGACTTATGCGTAAAGGGTTATTTTTAAAGCTGGCAGTAAGCAATATTAAAAGAAATAAAGGTACATATATTCCATATATGATTACATGTATCTGCTGCATTGCCATGACGTACATGATGTTTTTTGTGACACAGAGCAAAGATTTATCCGTGCAGGTTCCGAACAGTGCAATGGTAACAAGTATTATGTTTCTTGGGATTGCCGTTATTTATATTTTTTCTTTTATATTTCTTTTGTACAGCAATAGTTTTGTCATGAAAAGGCGGCAGAAGGAAATCGGGCTCTATAACATTCTGGGGCTGGAAAAAGGACATCTTATGAAAATGATGGCTGTAGAGACGTTGCTCACTTCTGTTATCAGTATTATCGGAGGTATTGCAGTGGGGATTCTGGGAAGTAAACTGGCCCTTTTGCTGCTTCTTAAAATCCTGCATGTTCCTGCGCAGCTTGGATTTTACGTGTGTGTGCCTGGAATTATAGTGTGTGCAGTGATGTTTCTTCCTGTTGTAATTGTAACCTTATTCCGAAATGTCCACAGAGTACGGTTAAGTCAGCCTATCGAGCTTCTGCGCAGCGGAAACACCGGAGAAAGAGAGCCGAAAGCAAAATGGCTGATGGCGCTTGTGGGATTTCTTTGCCTTGGAAGCGGATATTATATTGCAGTGACAACAAAATCTCCTGTCACAGCTCTTGGATTGTTTTTTGCAGCGGTGCTTCTTGTTATGGCAGGTACTTATCTTTTATTTACAGCCGGAAGTATTGCAGTGTTAAAAGTGATGCGCTGGAAAAAAAGTTTCTATTATAAAACAAAGAATTTTACAAGCATTTCCGGTATGATTTATCGTATGAAACAAAATGCAATGGGGCTTGCAAGTATCTGTATTTTAAGTACAGGCGTACTTCTTATGCTATCCACTACGGTTTCTCTGAATATGGGGATAGAAGATTCTTTAAGTGATATGTTTCCTTACGATGCAGGTTTTACATTTAACAATGTTACTTTTGAAGAAGTGCCGAGATTGCGAAAAGCTTTTGATGAAGCTGTAGAAAAAGAGAAAGTTCCTTATGAAGAAAAAGTAACGCAGGTAATTCTTGATATTAGTATTGCAAGAAACGGGAATGAGATGGAAATTCTTACAAGGGATACGGCTGCTTCTGCAAATGTGGAATATCTGACGGTTGTGCCTGAGGAAGAGTATGAGAAAATCAGCGGAAAAACTGTAGAGCTGAAGCCGGGAGAGATTCTTGCATTTCAGGAAAACGGAGGAAAAGGAAATATTGCTCTGAATGGTGTTGATTATAAGGTAAAGGAGTGGCTGAAAGAAAAGCCAACATATGAAAGAGGAAATAATATATTTTATAAAACTACAATTGTAGTGACAAAAGAGGATTTACAAAAAATGGATGCGCTCCAGAAAGAGCTGGCAGGAAAGGACAGGGGATACCTGAAGCTTGAGTTTGGGATTTATATAGAAGGGGGAAAAGAGGCAGATATAAAATATGGAAATCTTTTGCAGGAAGATTTAGCGCCGTTGGCAGACACACTTCAGGCAGAAGATGGAGATATGACTCCTTGGTTTCGATATAATATCCGGGAAGAACATTACAGCTCTTTTTATACATTAAACGGTGGTCTTCTCTTTCTTGGTATTTTTCTTGGATTTATTTTCCTTGTAGGAGCCGGTATGATTATTTATTATAAGCAAATGTCTGAGGGCTATGAAGATAAAGAACGGTTTGAGATTATGCAGAAGGTAGGCATGAGCCGGAAAGAAGTAAAATCCGCCATTCGCAGACAGATTCTTATGGTATTTTTCCTTCCTCTTTTGATGGCTGTCCTTCACATTATTATGGCATTTCCTATGATAAGCCGTCTTCTGGGGCTTCTGGGAATGATGAATACAGAGCTGTATATTTTATGTACTGCCGGTACAATTGTTGTTTTTGCAGTGATTTATGCAGCAATCTATATGTGTACGGCGAAGTCTTATTATAAAATTGTGGAGAGGAGAGGGTAGTTTACCTCTTCGCAGAGAGGTAACAGAAGATAAAGAGTTTCGTGAGGAACTGATGAAAAAATATAATATTCAGTAAATGTGAATAAAAATCCACTGTTTTTTCTTATATGCAAGGAAAACGGTGGATTTTTTGAGGAAATCTGGTAAAATAGTAAAGTATTACTAAGAGAAAGGAAGGAGAGCCTTATGAAAGGCGAAAGTTTTAAAAGGGGGCTGCGCGATGGTGTGCCTATAGGACTGGGGTATTTTGCCGTATCGTTTACCTTTGGCATGATGGCAGTTGCCGGTGGATTAAGTATCTGGCAGGCAGTGCTGATTTCTTTTACAAACCTGACATCAGCCGGACAGTTCGCAGGACTTGAGATTATTCTTGCGGCAGGTTCTTACTGGGAGATGGCGCTGACACAATTAATTATCAATCTGCGGTACAGTCTGATGTCGTTTTTTCTGTCTCAGAAATTAAGAAGAGATGTTTCCTGGGCGCACAGGTATCTTGTGGCGTTTGGTGTGACAGATGAGATTTTTGGAATCAGCGTAAGTCGTCCGGAAAAGGTACATCCATTTTATAATTACGGAGCCATGTGCGTGGCAATTCCAGGATGGACACTGGGAACACTTGCAGGTGCAATCTCAGGAAACCTTCTGCCGGATTTTATGATGAGTGCGTTAAGTGTGGCGATTTACGGAATGTTTCTGGCAATTATCATTCCCCCTGCAAAGAAAAATAAAGTTGTTCTTGCAGTTGTTCTGGGAGCGATGGCAGTAAGCGGACTGTTTTCTGTTGTGCCGATTCTGAAGAAGGTATCTTCTGGTTTTGTGATTATTATTACAACTCTTCTTGTGGCTGGGACAGCGGCGTATTTCTGTCCGGTGCAGGAAGTAAAAGAGACGGAAGAAAGAGAAGGTAAATCGTATGAGTCATAATATTTATATTTACATATTCGTTATGGCAGGAGTTACATACCTGATTCGTATGCTTCCTCTTGTCCTTGCAAAAAAAGAAATTTCAAATCCGTTTATTAAGTCGTTTCTTTACTATGTGCCATATGCCTGTCTGGCAGCCATGACATTTCCTGCAATCCTGTTTGCTACAGAAAGTCCTGTTTCAGGAGCAGCAGGCCTGGGAGCTGCGCTGGTTGCGGCTTATAAAGAAAAAAGTCTTCTTACAGTTGCTCTGGCAGCCTGCTGTGCAGTGTTTGTGGTGGAGCGGATTCTACAGTTTGCTCCAATCTGAAAAGAACTTCGGAGTGCTCCTAAATTAGTTTTCTCCTAAAAAAGAAAGGTCAATTTCCCCGTCATATACAGTTGTGGCGGGGCCTGTCATATATACAAGATTTTCTTCGCGATTCCAGAAGATTTCCAAATCTCCTCCAAGAAGTTTGACAGTAACAGGGGCACTTCCGTCAACGTGATGATTTAAGATAGAAGCAACGGCAACGGCGCACGCGCCTGTTCCGCAGGCAAGAGTTTCCCCGGAACCTCGCTCCCACACGCGCATCTGTACGGTGTGCGCATCAATGACTTTAACAAATTCTGTATTTACTCTGTCCGGGAAAAGCGGGTGATTTTCAAATTTCGGACCGATTTTCTCAATTTCAAGATGTTCCACGTCGTCCATAAATACAACAGCGTGGGGATTTCCCATGGAAATACCTGTAAAATGATAAGTGTTTTCCTCTATTTCTATAGGCGCATCAACGGCTTTTTCCCCTTCTGTCAGAACTGGGATTTCTTTTGGGGTGAGAATGGGAGAACCCATATTTACACGGACGGAGGAAACCTTCCCGTCTTTTACGGTAAGCTCAAGATATTTAATTCCGCTTTTTGTTGCAACAGAAATACTTGTTTTATTTACAATGCCATAGTCGTAGGCGTATTTTGCAACGCAGCGGATTCCGTTTCCGCACATAGCTCCCTGAGAGCCGTCAAGATTATACATATCCATTTCGCAGTCTGCGATTTCAGAAGGTTTAATAAGAATCAGACCGTCGGAACCAATTCCAAAGTGACGGTTGCTTACAAATTTTGCCACCTCACCTGGATTTTTTACGGTTTCCTTAAAACAGTTTACATATACATAGTCGTTTCCAATTCCCTGCATTTTTGTGAATTTCATAATATCATTTCCTTTCGTGATTTATTTAAAGTTTTACTGGATTTTTGAAAAAGGCTCCAGACTTCTTTTCAGAATCCCTTTTATCTGTGCGATTAAAGTTCCATAATTTGTTATGGGGATTCCCTGTTCGTTGGCACAGGCAATGCGGTATTTCATTTCTCTTTCAGTGAGCATGCAGCCGCCGCAGTGAATAATCATCTTATAAGGAGAGAGATCCTGTGGAAATTCTGTCCCTGAGGTAAAAGAGAAATCCAGTGTTTTTCCGGTATATTCCTGAATCCAGCCAGGAAGCTTAACGCTTCCAATATCGTTGCACTGGCGATGATGGGTGCAGCCTTCGCATATGAGAATCTTGTCCCCGGGCTCCAGAGAATCCACAGCAGAAGCTCCCTGAACTAAAGTCTGAAGATTTCCTTTGTATCTGGCAAACAGAATTGAAAAAGAAGTAAGCATGATATGCTCTGGCGTGTGTTTTGCCACAAAGGGGAAAACCTGGCTGTCCGTAATCACAAGACGGGGCAAAATGCCCTTTTCAAGAAGACCGGAAAGCATCTGCGGAAATTCTGTATCCCGTACAGTAAGAGCCGTTGCCCCGCAGGAGAGAATATCCCGTATTGTTTGCTGCTGGGGAAGAATCAGCCTGCCTTTTGGGGCTGCCTTATCTATGGGGATGACAAGAAGCACAAGGTCAAGTGGTTTCAGCATATCAGATACAAGTGGCTTTTCTTTTTCTTCTTTTGGGGCAAGAGCAGCAATCCGTTCTTTCAGTTCGTGAATATTTGTGCCCTCTTTTGCGCTGACACAGATGGAAGGTATATCTGGTGAAACCGAACTGTCCGGAGTATCAGATATTGCGGCATTGTCGGGAGCGTTCCTGTTTAAATCTATTTTATTATATACAAGAAGAAACGGAATATTTTTGACCCGGAAACGGGAAATCAGAGTATCTTCTGTGGCGGATAATCCTTCTGTACTGTCTGTAATAAGAACGGCAATGTCTGTTTTGTTCAGAACCTGCAGTGTTTTCTCGATACGGAGATTTCCAAGTTCTCCTTCGTCGTCAATGCCGGGAGTGTCAATGAGCATAACAGGTCCGAGCGGCAAAAGCTCCATAGTCTTATATACCGGGTCGGTTGTTGTTCCTTTGACATCAGAGACAATGGCAAGGCTCTGCCCTGTCACTGCATTTATAATACTCGATTTTCCGGCGTTTCGCCTGCCGAAAAAAGAAATATGTACCCGCTCTGAAGCGGGAGTCTGGTTCATAGCCATAGTAACCTCCTTTTGGTTTTCTCATGTCTACATCGGAATAAATGAGTATTTATTCGTCTAAGTGTTGTAAATAATTATAAAAAAAAATTAATTATTATGCAAGTATACTCTTGCATTTTAGGAAAAACATGATAGAATATAAGCACAGTAAAAAATATACAGAGATATTGCATAAAATAAATATTTATTCATTTCAAACATATTTCAAGGAGGAAGAAGTAATGAAAAACATGAAAAAATTTGCAGCACTTGTACTTGGAACAGCAATGATTGTATCAATGACAACAGGAGTTTCCGCAGCTATCGAAACAAAGGATGACCTTGCAGGAAAGAAAATTGGAGTACAGCTTGGAACAACAGGTGATCTGGAAGCTTCCGAATATGAAAAAGACGGAGCTGTAGTAGAGCGTTACAGCAAAGGTGCAGAAGCAATCCAGGCTCTGAAAGCGGGACAGATTGATTGTGTAATCATTGACTCTCAGCCGGCACAGAAATTTGTAGAGAACAACGATGATCTTAAAATACTGGATGAGCCATTTGTAGAAGAAGAATATGCAATTTGCCTGAAAAAGGGTAATGATGAGCTTCTGAAAGAAATTAACGGAGCATTAAAAGAATTAAAAGAAGATGGAACAATCGACAGCATTATGGATAACTATATTGGAGATAATATCGGCGAGACACCATATGAATCTCCGAAAGATGCCGATCATTCCAAAGGAAAACTGATTATGGCGACAAACGCAGAATTTGAGCCATATGAATACCATGAAGGTGATGAGGTTGTCGGCATTGATGCGGATATTGCGCTTGCAATTTGCGATAAGCTTGGTTATGAACTGCAGATTGACGATATGGAATTTGATGCAATTATTGCAGCAGTTAATTCAGGAAAAGCAGATTTTGGTATTGCAGGTATGACAATCACTGAAGACCGTCAGGCAAGTGTGGATTTCACAGATACATACGCAAATGCAAGCCAGGTTATTATCGTAAATAAATAATAGAAACAGATTGTAGATAAATAAAGATGAGGAGCTGTTGCATTTCATACAACAGCTCTGTTTTAAGGATGAGGAAAAAGTCATGAATCATATGCTTTTAGCAGATATTAAACAGGATATATATCTGAATTTTATTAAAGATGACCGTTATATGTGGCTTTTAGACGGATTAAAGACAACTTTGATCATTACAGCTTTTGCAGTTGTAATCGGAATTATTATTGGATTTGTTGTGGCAATTATCCGTTCTGCACATGATAAAACAGGTTCTTTCAAACTTTTAAATGGGCTTTGCTGTGTATATCTTACGGTAATCCGCGGTACTCCGGCAATGATCCAGCTCTTAATTATGAATTTTGTTATTTTCGGCTCTGTGAGCATGAATAAGATTATTGTAGGCGGACTTGCTTTTGGTATCAACTCCGGTGCGTATGTGGCAGAGATTGTCCGTTCCGGAATTATGTCCATTGATCAGGGACAGATGGAGGCAGGACGAAGCCTTGGACTTAACTATGCACAGACTATGCGCCTGATCATTATTCCACAGGCATTTAAAGCAGTGCTTCCGGCGCTTGTGAATGAATTTATTGTTTTGATTAAAGAAACTTCTATTATCGGATATATCGGAATGATGGATCTTACAAAGGGAGCAATGCTGATTCAGAGCCGTACTTATAATGCTTTCTGGCCTCTTCTTGCGGCAGCAGCCATTTACCTTGCTCTTGTTATGATACTTACCTTTGGAATGAATAAACTGGAAAGGAGATTAAGAACCAATGAGCGTTGAAAAGAATCAGGTATTAATCGAAGTAAAAGAACTGAAAAAAGCCTTTGGAAACAATCATGTTCTGGACGGCATTTCCACTGACATTCATCAGGGTGAAGTAGTTGCCATTATTGGTCCTTCCGGTTCCGGTAAATCTACATTTCTCCGTTCCTTAAACTTAATGGAAGTACCTACAGGCGGACAGATTCTTTTTGAGGGAACAGACATTACAGACCCGAAGGTGGATATTAACCGCCATCGTCAGAAAATCGGCATGGTTTTTCAGCAGTTTAATCTTTTTCCTCATAAGACGGTAAAAGAAAATATTATGCTGGCTCCTGTGACATTAAAATTAATGACAAGTGAAGAGGCGTCTAAAAAAGCAGATGAACTTCTGGAGAGAGTAGGGCTTCCTGATAAAGCAGAGGCTTATCCGGATATGCTTTCCGGCGGACAGAAACAGCGTATTGCAATTGCAAGAGCGCTTGCAATGAATCCTGACGTTATGCTTTTTGACGAGCCGACTTCCGCGCTTGATCCGGAAATGGTAGGAGAAGTTCTGGAGCTTATGAAAGAACTTGCGAAAACAGGAATGACAATGGTCGTTGTTACCCACGAGATGGGATTCGCAAGAGAGGTTGCAACAAGAGTTATTTTTATTGATGATGGAAAAATTCAGGAAGAAAATACTCCTGCAGAGTTTTTTGAAAATCCGAAGAATCCGCGTTTAAAAGAATTTTTATCAAAGGTTTTATAAAGAATCAGAAGAAATAGAAAGCCCCCGGCAGTTCGTATGAATCGCCGGGGTTTTTTATGCTATGGGAAATTACTCCGTAATGTCCCATAGCATAAAAAACGCTCCGCGTAGGAGCGCACTGCGGCGGTAAAGAAGTACGTCGCTAAAGCGACCCGCCGCAGGCGGAGAATCCTGCGAGCAGGATTCTTTTTCAGAAAGGAGGAGCATAGGTATGAAGAAATATTAATCTTCACGTGGACATTGATTTTTCTGAAGCTCTCCGTAACAGTATTTCATAATCGCTTTTCTTGTGATCAGTCCAATAAAGGAGCCCTGATCATCCACCACAGGAACGTAGTTCTGATTGATGGCACGATCCAGCAAATCCTCCATGTTGGAATTTGCGTGTACCGGTTTATAAGTTGCTCTTCTTGGGATTGCCATAATGGAAATTCCCTCAGTATCTTTCATATCTGTAATATTTAAGTGTTTCATTCCCCACAGAAGATCTCCCTCGGAAATGGTTCCAAGGTATTTGCCGTCAAGGGTCAGAAGAGGAATACAGGAAAATTTCCGGTGTTCCATTTTTTCAAGAGTCTGTCTTAAAGTTTCATCCTCAAATATGTATGCCACTTCACTTTTTGGTGTCAGAAAAAATAAAATATTCACGTTGTTACCTCATTACTGTATAGCACTTGTTTTTAGTTATACGCCGAAAAAACCCGGCGATTTGCACTATAATAATGATAGTATGAGGCAGTGTTTCTGTCAATAAGATGAAATATTAAATTTTTAGAAACTGCTGTTCTGACAGGGGGGGGGTAAAATAAATCTCTCTTTATAAAAGGACAGATGTTATTGGAGATTCTGGATTACGGATTTTATAAAATTTCCGGTTTCTTCCGGAGTATAGAAACTGGAGTTATCCAGCGATTGCATATAATCCAGAAAAACGGATAAAAGCCCTGTTTCATTTAACATCAGGTATGTGGTCTGATTTTCCACGTTGTCAAAGGAAAAATATCCCATATTATCGTTTACACAGAGATGCAGATTGACAGGAAGCTGGTCAAGCGGCTGTTTCAGCATACGGTAATGTCCCTGGTAGCAGACAGGGAGAAGAGCATGAAGCATTTGCAGTCGTTCTTCGGGCAGGAATGGACGGTAAAAAGCACTCGGAATTTCTTTTAATCTTCCAGTTTCTATAAAACGACGGATTCCTTTTTCTGTAAAGTATACGTGCATATGGGAAAGATTTTTTGTATTTGCCTGAAAAAACTGGCGCAGCATTTCCAGAAGCTGCTGACGGTCAGGAAGATTTCGGGACAGAGACTCTTCCAGAATGTTGTTGGAAATAAATGGTGTAAGGCAGGCTTCCGGCTGCAGGAGATAGCTTGTCGTTTCATTTAGCCCAATGCTGCTGATCATGGAAGCATTCTGCGGAGTCAGGTGAAATACCTGAAAAAGGGGCTGGCATTTTGCCTGACAGGAATGGAAAAGTTTCCAGAACTGTTTTATAACAGAAGGCTCTTTGTAAAAAATTCCCTGCTGATAATCGGAAGAGCAGGCAACAGCGTATTTTGATGTGACAATAAAATAAGGAAAAGCATTCAGATTAAAAAAATGTGAATGTATGCTGTCATAAAAATAGTAAGCCTGATAATCCAAATTTCTCAGATACAGCGGAAAAATATTTTTGAAATATTTTAAATTGTATAGCTCGTGGTCTTTTGTAAGAGTTTCTACATTGCTCAGACAGAGAATCTGGCTGATTTTCAGAGAACAGCCCAGATTCAGACTGGCGAGAAGATTAAACAGAAACTCATAATCCGGTTGAAGAAAAAGGGCGATTTTTCCCTGAGAGTCAAGGGATTCTTCTGACAAAATATTACGTATTACATAGTTTAGTTCTAACTGTGTGGAAAGAGCCGCACAGGAAGAAAATTCTGAAAATGTATTATCTGATGTAATGTAAGGCGCAGGATCTCCGGGACAGATTGAAAAGTTATCCGGGAAATTCATAAGAAAATTCTGCGCATTTTTTCTCCGGTAATAATTATCTGTACCTGCTTTTGTGATTTCATATGCTTCCATAAAACGACTGTACTCTGCCGGTGTCAGGTGCATAAATTCAGCCATTTTATCAAGTGTTTCTTTTGATGGTGGATTTCGTTTGCCATTAATAATTTTATACATGGTTGAACGGTCAAAATTACAGTATTTAATAAGGGAATAAACCTTTATATTTTTTTCATGAATAAACTGACTGAGTGTATTCGAAAATTCAGACATAACTCTTTTCTTTCCTCGCATTTCTTTTGTTTCTTTTACTATTCATAATATCATAAAATTTCCGGAAAAAAAGTATCGAATAAGGAATTGCAGGATATATGTGATAAAAAAATGCCCACAAATAATGCCACATTTTCATATAGAAGAAAAATAGGGATAAAATACCGAGAAACTCTGCCCACAGAAGATGTCACTCATTGTCCGTTGAAAGCGAACAGAGGTAAAATAAGTTCAGCGAAAAAATAAAAAAGAAGGGAAAAGGAAGGGAAACAGAAAAATGAAATGCACTGTTTGCGGAAAAGAAATTTCAGAAGGTTCTGAGTTCTGCATTTACTGCGGTTCAAAGATTGAGGAAATGGACTGGGAACAGCAGGAGAAAATGTACAGGTATCAACTGGAAAACAGAAAAAAAGAATGGCAGAAATTAGAAGAAAAAAAGGAAGAGAAACAAAAGGAGGAAGAAGGTCTTAAACTCAAATTGAGTAATTATTATAAGCTTCAGGCGGGGGCATATCCCAGCTGCCACCGGTGGAAATCGGAACCTGCGACAACCGGTATGAAAAGGGGAAAAGAAAAAGACAGACAACAGGCGGGATATGATCTGCTTTTTCTGGGACTCAGTATCCTGTCATGTATTACGGTGTGTTTTTCCTGGCTGAATATACCGGTAATAAAAGTACTTTTTGAATATATAGACGCCTCTTATTCTTTTAACATTTTTAATATCCTGGGGATTTTACCAGATGTGGGAAAAATGATGATGGAATCATCCGGAAGTTATTGGGATTCCGGATCGGAAGCATTTGGTGGTATCTTTCTGATACTGCTGGTGACTATTATTTTCATGGGAATCCTTATTCTTTTCCACGGCTGCTATATTTACAGATTTATGGTTCAGAAGTCTGAAAGAAGATTAAGGAAAGATTTACATGAAGCCGCTATATATGGTCTGGTATGCACAGGCGGTATGTGGATTCTGTGCCTGATCGCAGACGCCTGGATCTGTGCGGATTTCGGAGATTATAGAGAATATATACCGTCTATGATAAAAATGGATACCGGGGTGTGGATGCTGCTTTTTGTTTCCATAGCTATTCTGGTCTGCATGAGAATACAGGAAAACACAAGAACGTATGAAGAGGTACAGGAAAAAAGCACAGTTCTTGAAATTACAAATTATGACCCGGTACTTCCGTTTCGCCTGGTAAGAATTGAAATCAAACAGGCATATTCTTTTTCAGCTACTGTAAAAGTGTTGAATTTTTCGCAGCTTCCTGTGAATATGATAGTGGGAGAACTGCATATATGGAAGGAAAACGGAGAAAAAATTGTTTTTCCGGAAATGAAATTTCAGAGATTTATAAAAAAGCAGGGAAGCGAAACAGAATTAACAGGGCAGTTTTATGAAAATCAGATAGATGATGAGTTCCGTTCGCTTTGCGAAGCAAAACTTTATATTAAAAGCTACCGGGTTTCTTCGGATGAAGAGATGGGAAGCGGTTATTCTGTAGACAGCGACTATCCGCCGGCAGCATTAAGGAATTTACGTCGTCAGTATGGGGACGCCTATATAAGAGAAGAAGGTCTGTATGGTGAAAACAGGCTGTGTGCCTGTGGACAGATATATCGTAAAGAAACGAGGAAGTGCCCTCTTTGCGGGAAAATAAATCAGGAAGCAGGAAGATAAATATGAGAGAGCCAGAAGTAATAGGAGAATATCGCCGTAAGATTTCGGAAGAAGAGGAAAAAATCCAACAGGAAAAAACAGCAGTAAGTGTGATTGAAAAAAGATGTGAAGATTTGAGAAATCAGATTGCAGTAATACGTGAAAAAATTCTTTCGGAAAATGATATTTCATATCAGGGGCCGTATGTACAGAAACCGCATCCGGAAGAAAAAACGAAGAATGAACCACAGAATGACGGCGAAAATAAATATTGTCCCAGATGCGGGAATTATGTAGGAGACGATACGTTCTGCAGAAAATGCGGGACGAAAGTAAAATAGGAAAAAGATATTAGGAAAGGAAGAGTTGTATGAGTAAAAAGAAAAAGCTATTTAAAAATCTAAGCGCCCTGCTGCTGATTGCCCTTGTGTTTACCTCTTTTCTTCCACTGAAAGTCCAGGCGGCTTCACGGAAGAACCAGAGCATCACAGCGTCTAACATCACAGTGACAGTAGGGGACAATTCAAAAAAAGTCAACGCGAAGGCAAAGACAAGTTTAAGCTACAAAAGTTCCAATCCTTCCATATGCGGAGTAAGTCCTCAGGGAAAGCTGACTCCGAAAAGGGGCGGAAGCGTAAAACTTACGATTTATGCAAAGGCAACAAGTAAATATAATTCTACAAAGAAAACCATTACAGTAAAAGTAAACAGGAAGAATCAGAGTATCTCCGCATCAAATAAGACAGTTTATGCTGGAGATTATGGAAAGAAAATAAGTGCGAAGGCAAAGACAAGCCTTAGTTATAAAAGTTCTAATCCTTCTGTATGCGGAGTAAGTTCCAGCGGAACCTTAACACCCAAAAGAGCCGGAACAGTGAAGGTCACAGTGTATGCAAAGGCAACCGGAACGTATAATTCCGCGAAAAGGACGGTTACGGTAACGGTAAGGGGCGACTGGTATAAAAGGGTTCTGAATCAGGATTATGGAACTTATAAGGTGCTAAGTAACAGCAGAGATAACCCGGAAAAGTTTTATATGATGAATGTTTACCGGAGAGATTTTACGCATTATAAAACAATAGATATTAATAGAGATGGAGTTAAGGAGCTGATTCTTTGGACTGCACATAGAAGAGGAAGTGGTAATAAAATAGATAATAGAATTTTTTTACTTACCTACTATAAAAATGAAATAAAACCATTGCTTTGTTTTGATGGAAATGGAGCGTTTGGGCGCTTTTGTGTAAGTCCAGGGGTTCTTATTATAATTACAAGAAATTTCGAAAACTTTACAGATGAGTATATGGAATTTTATTTTTCAGTAGAGAATGGAAAACTTGTAAATAAATTAAAGTTAAAAAGAACAGTAGATTTTAGTGATGAATTTAAATATTACGTAAATGGACGACAAACAACACCGGCTGCTTGGGATAATGCGGCTAATAAGTATCCATATTCCAGTAGAAATGAAATCACATTTTCAAGAATACCGTAAAATAACAGGGAAAAGCATTGCACGAAACGAGCAGTGCTTTTTTCGAACAGGAAAGGAAAAAGTATGTATTGCAAACATTGTGGAAAAGAGATAAAAGAGGGTTCCGCATTTTGCCAGTATTGTGGGACACCGATCGGAGGAACAAAAGAGAAATCTCCCAAAAAGAAAAAAGCCAAAGGAAACGGCTGGAAAATTTTTGCGGGTATTTTTGCAATCTCCGCTTTTGTCGGGGCAACTGCAGGGGCGGCTGTTACGGGATATAAACTGTATCAGGAGAAGATACTGGCACGGCAGGAAGAAACTGGAACAGGGATTCCACAGGAAGAAGTCATGCAGAATCCTGCAGAAGAAAAAGCTCCTGTTTACATGGAAACTCACACGGGTCCAAAAACAAAAAGATACGCATATTTTCTTGATGAGGATGGAAAAAGAGTATACGACTATGTAGAACCTTTCAAAAAGGGAGAAGTAACGGTAGCAAGAAGCGGCAGAGAATACATGATCGTAGACAAGAGAGCAAACCGCATTTGCGAAAAAAGCTATGATTACATAGAAGGTCCGGACAGGAATGGAAATTTTGTTGTAAGACAGGGTACAGACCTTGGACTTGTAAGCGCAGAGGGAAAAGAAATAATAGAACCTTCTTATACCCTGATAAAAGCAATGGACGGAAATCATACAGATAAAAAGGGCGTATATCTTTTCTGGGACGGAGGAAAGAGCGGAGTAATTACAGACAACAAAGAATGTTTGATAGAAGAACAAGACGGTCAGATAAAAGCCGTATCTACGAAAAAGAAACGCTATCAGATTAATCTGGAAGGCGGAGAAACAGAAATCCGTAATTTCGAAGGAAATGTGATTGTATCGGGAGGTTATGGAGAACTGTCGCTTTATACAAATGGCTGTATCTGGGACAAAGTAGACAGGAATGTTCTGGACTGGGATGGGAATGTGCTGCTTTCTCAAGAAGATGAAAATGGCGCACTTCAGCAGGTGGAATGCTTTTCCGGCGGGGAACTGGGCGATGGAATTGCCTATACAAGAGGCGCAGATGAAATGCAGGCAAAAAAAGGTCTGTTTACTTTCGATGGAAAAACAGAGCTTCCCTGTGTCTATAATCAGCTTTATTGTATACCGGATAAAAATGTGTTTTTTTATTCCGGTGACCAGAAAGCGGGAGTGATGGACAAAAATGGCAAGGTTCTCTGGGAAGGTGATTACGATTTTGGATATGTATTTTTAACAAAGGATAAAATAGGAACTGCCGATGAGATGCTTGTAAAGAAAGGCGGAAATTACGGGCTTGTTGATATAAAAAGCGGAAAAACGCTCCTGGAGTGCCAGTACAGCTATATTTCAAAGGACAGCAGAAGGGAAAACAGCTGGTTCTGGCAGAAAGATGGGAAAAGTGGATTCTGGAATCAGGAAGAGAAAAAGAAAACAGAAATTCCATACAGGGGAATCGGAACAATAGAAGGATTCCATACAGGCTCCGATTCCGATTCGATTTATGTGTATGACTATTCTATGGGAGATTTTCTGAGAATCCATGAAGAAAAAGGAACCGGAGTAATAGACAGAGAGGGGAACTACGTGATAACGCCCGGTTATTCTTCGATTTCTTATGACGAATATAATGAACTGGTTTTGGCAGAAACAGAATCACAATCCTGTGTTTTGAATCTGCAGGGACATATTATCGTGCCCTGGGGGTCATATGATGAGATTTTGTGGGACAGTAATCTAATTTGTGCGAAAACAGAAGATGTGACGTACTGTTTCGATCATTCTGGAAATTATGTTGCCACTTCAGAGGACGGAGTAAAAAATCTTTTGGAAGAAGGCTTCATTGCCGTGCCGGAAAATGGAAAATATCTGCTGAAATCATCAGATGGCAGTATCGTCCGTGAACTGGATTACGAATGGATAAGCGCTTCAATAGAAGATGGGCTGATTCTTGTAAAAGATCATAATGGAAAACACGGTTATATTAATACAGACGGAGAGCAAACGATTCCCTGCGTATACGAGGACGGATCCCGTTTTAAGTACGGACTTGCCCCTGTTGCAAATTTTTCCGAAGAAGATAAAAAGTGGGGACTGATTAATATAAAAGGAGAGCGTATTGTTGATTTCTGCTATGACGATATAGAATTTTGTTCCTCTCATGAAGTTATTAAGGTATGTTCTCCGGAGAGGGACTTGTGGGGTGCAATCAACATAAAAGATGAGACGATTGTAGAGCCGTATAATAATGATATTTTTGTGGAGGAAACTGGAGAGATTCATACAGTATGGAGATATGATGAGACGTCATGGGAAGAGATATATGATTTTGGCGGAAGATGGCTGGATGCAAAAGAAGTTTCTGATTATTAACAGGAAAGGGGAATATGTATGTACTGTGGAAATTGTGGATACAAATTAGACGACGGGGTGAAATTCTGCCCCAAATGTGGAATGCCTGTGGAGAACCAGACTTCACAGAATCAGAACTTGCATAACCAGACAAATGTATTTGAGACAAAAGAAGAAGACAATTTGCTTGAGAAAAGAGATGAAAACACTCCTCGCAGGAACTCACGAAAGATATGGAATACTGCTGCAGTCGTGGCAGCCGTGGTTCTTGCGGCAGGTGTGGGATATAAAATTTATGATGCGAAATTCGCATATCATTATCTCAGTGATTTTGAGTATAACGGTCTTGCTCAGGTGGAGAGAAATCATAAGCTTGGTTTTATGAATGAAGATAAAAAAGTGGTGATTCCCTGTAAATACAGGGAAGTGTCCATTCAGGATGACGGGTATGGAACTCTGGAACTGGAATTAGACGGCGCTCCGAATTTTGTAAATGAAAATGGGGAATTGCGATATAAGGAAGTAACAACAGTAGAAGACAGCAATTTTTATATTGCGGAACAGGACGGAAAGTATGGCATATTGAATCATGAAGGACAGGAAGCATTTCCTGTAAAATATAAGAAAATTTCTGTTGAAGCTCCATCGGGAGAGGGTTTGTTTTTGGTAAACATGGACGAGAAATCCGCGTTTGTGAATTATGACGGGGGAATATGCTACAGCAATGTTGGAAAGTTTGGAAAAAACGGAATTGCTGTTGCACAGAATACAGAAGCCAAATGGGGATTTGTAAATCAGGAGGGAACGGAAATTACACCCTGCCAGTACCAAAAGATAGGAGAATTTAATGAGTATGGACTGGCGAAGGTAGAAAGAGGACATACAGGAAAGAAAATAGGATATGTGAATACAGATGGAGAAGAAGTAATACCTGTGGAATATGACTGGGTTTACGAAACGGAAAATGACGGGGTAATATATGCAGAAAGTTATAACATCTATGGAGTAATTCAAGCTCATTTTTTTGATACAAAAGGAAAGAAATTATACGATTTTGTAAATCCGTTTAGGCTTTTAGTGAGAAAGGTACATCCTTCCACTTCTGTAAGAGACGGACAGAGCTACTTTGTTGTAGATAAAAATGGAAAGAAGATTTCAGAAAAAGAATACGATTATATAGATGCAGCAGATACATATGGAAATTTTGCAGTAAGGCAGAGGACAAAAATTGGGCTTATTTCAGGGGAAGGGAAGGAGATTATAGAACCTTCGGCACAACATATAGAAACAGTAAGTTCCGATCAGGACGTCTTGTATGCTGTGCATACAGGGAGAAAATCTTCTGTAATTTCAGAAACAGGAAAGTGTATTATCCCGGAACAGGAAGGGAAAATAAATACGGTATCTGTGGCGGGAAATATGTACCAGATTGATGTGGGAGAAGATAAGAGGGAAATTCGTGATTTCCAGGGAAACATCATACTGTCAGGTAATCAGGGAGAAGTAAACTTAGATTATGATGGTTGGATAGAAGTTGATAAAGAAGAGAACTTTATGGAGGTTTTTGACAGAAAGGGAGAGAAGATTCTGGAAGGAGAGTTGGATTCGTATGAGATTACCTTGGCTGATGAAGCGATTGTTTATGCTCAAGGAGAATATGGCGAGTATAGATATGGAATGGTTTCCATGACGGGGGAGGAAATTTTTCCCTGTATCTATAATTTACTTTATTATGTTCCGGAAAAAGAAATATATTTTTATTCCAAAGACGGCAGAAGCGGTATGATGGATAAAAACAGAAATATCGTGTGGGAAAAAGAATATGATGGGATTTGGATATATGAACCTTATAATGAAAGGGAATGGAAACAGGATGAAATTGCTCTTGTAAAGAAAAATGAAAAATACGGACTTGTAAACTGGAAGAACGGAGAAATAATACGGGACTGCGAATATGAGTCTATATTTAGAAAACAGGCATACGGGTGGTATCTTATAAAGAATAATATATGTACGTTCTGGAATGCAAAGGACGATACATATGAAGAACTTTTTCCGATAGAGGATATGGAAATATTGGATGTTGAAACATATTTGGAGAATCAACCGATATATATAGATTATTTGTGGGAAGAGGAAATAGTCCCTGACTGGATATTTATAATACGGGAAGGAGACAAAACAGGTTATATAGACAGGTATGGAAATTATATCATTGATCCGGCGGAGGGTAGTGCATGGATAAGTTATGACGAAATGAATCAGATTTTTGTAGGTAGCAAAGAGGGGGCTAAATCTGTTTGGGATTCAGAAGGTCATACGATGATTCCCTGGGGAAATTATGAGGAGATTGAATACGGAAGCAATTTGATTTATGTGGAAACAGAAACAGGAGAATCTTACAGTATGGATTATGATGGAAACTGTGTGATATATCCGGAGGAAAATGCAGAAAGTTCGGCGCTTATTTCGTATATTGTTACATGTTCGGGAGAGAATTATTGCCTGAGAAATTCAAAAGGCGAAGTGATCAGCGAAGGAGAATATGACTGGATCAGTTCTGATTCAGATAATAATCTGATCATGGTACGAGACAACAACGGGTATTATGGGTATATAAACAGTGATGGAGAAGAAGAGATTCCTTGCATATATTTAGATGCGTACGAATTTGACGATGGGCTCGCAATCGTAATGAATGAAGAAGAAAAATGGGGTGTTATCAATACAAAATGGGAAGTAGTTTCTGATTTCCAATATGATTCTGTTGAAGAAAATGATAACTATTATGGCGAGGTGCTTGGAATGTTTGAAGAGATAAGCAGAGATGATCAAAAAATACTGTTGTGGTAAAAATAAAGAACAAAGGCGGAAGATATTATGAAATACTGTACAAATTGCGGAACGCCGAATCCGGACGACAGCCGTTTTTGCAGGGAATGCGGTTTTCCGATGGAGGGAACGGGAGGGCAGAAGTCTGCGCCTCCTAAAAAGAAAAAAACAGGGAAATTGGCGCTGGCTGTTTCAGGAGGGATTTTACTGGCTGTTGTGGTAATATCTGCGGTATCTATTGCGATGAAGACGAAAGTTGACAGTGAAAATCAGACGGTTGCAGAAGAACACTCGGCGGAAGAAAGGCAGCAGGAGGAAACGGACAGACAGAAGCAAAAAGCCGAAGAAGATAAAAAACAGCAGGAAATACGTCAGCAGGCAGAACGAACGGCGGCAGTTTCTTACAGGGAGCTGGCGCTTAAACAGAACGAGTATGGAGAGTATCCGATGTGCGCTCTTCAGGATATAGATGGAGACAGGCTTCCTGAATTTTTTGTAAATCCTTCGGAAGATGTGGATATGGGCTGCGATTATGTAATGTATACCTGTAAAAACGGGAAAATGGAAAAGGCAGGGCATGTCAGTGGCGGACCGGAACTGCGCTACATAGCAGAAACCAGAGAATTTATATGCTCCTGCGCAGATGGACTGACTGCATATATCTGGGAAAATAATGGACTGAAAGAGAAGGTAAGCTGCAATTATAAGGAAGAAATTTTTAAGGAGTACAAGGATAAAGGAACGGAGATGGAGATGTTTTATCCCAGTTATGACAGAATGGAACGGATGCAGGAATTTGATGCAAAAATAAGGGAGCTTGGACTGGATTCCCAGACTGCAGAAACCACATGGGATAAAAACAAATTTTGTCAGCAGGGAGAGTTTAAGAGTATGATACAGCAAAAACTGGCATATTCAGGGGAACTGGTAGTCTGTGAGAGCCAGATTTCCGATATTCTTTTCCGTTATCCGAAGGAATGGAAGGACAGATTTTATTTTCAGGAGAGTGAAAACGGTCTTTCTATATTCAGTCAGGATATGATGAATTGTGCAGAGAAAATGAACGGGGAACCGGGATACTGGCGTCACTGTTCTTTCCTTGTGGCAAAAGTGTTTTATAACTTTCATGATGTGGACAGCTGCTGGCAGGCTCTTCAAAATTCCCAGGATCCTGTTTACTCAGAAGATATGTTTTTCGGTCTTGGAGCAGAAAAAGAAAATCTGCATTTGCTGAAAGACGAAGATGGAAATTCCTTTGTGGTGTATGTGGACGACAGGTCAGACAGACCGGATAAGTGGGCAGAGTTTGAGGGCTACGACACAGAATGCGAAGAATACGGACAAAATATGAGGGAAATCCTTTTAAACTGGGAAATTGTACTTGCTGGATTCAGCCCCGAAATATAAAAATTTTAGAAAAAGTATAAAAATAGTGAAAAAATCTGCCCGCAAAATCTGCCACAGATTGATAATTGTTCCCGAAAAAAATACAATTTTCTATATATGATTGAAAATGAAAACTACAATAAGGAGAGGAAGCAGAGATGAGGAGGAAAAACATAAGAAAAAATGTTGTGCTGCTTTTGGCTGTTTTACTGACACTGTGTTTTGGCTGTACAGTACAGGCAAAAGAAGAAAGCATACCCATTTCAAAAATGCACGAATTGGATGCGAGGGAGTGTTATATTTGGGAAGAAGGAATAACAGATTCTTACGGAAATACTTATAAAGATAATGTATTAAGTGTAAATGGCGGATCAGATGGTTATCTTTCATATAATTTGGATGGTGAATATACGCGCTTTCAAGGAAAAATTACAACATATGACAAGACAAATAGCAATGCATATATTCATGTGGCAATATATGGAGATGGTCAGGAGTTATATAGTAAATCAGATATAACGCGTCAGATTGAAGCACAGCCATTTGATATTGATGTGACAGGAATTGGCAAATTGGAGATTCGTTGCGTTAGTACAGAATGGCAGGATGCAGAATTATTTTTTGTGGATTCTTATTTTACAAAAGCAAAAGAACGAGTGGTTCCACATTCTTATACTACACTTCAGGAGCTGGTAGTGATAGATTCTGCTAATTTTGCAAGTGATATTTATCTTCAGACGGATACTTTTGGAACTTTACATAGAGGCACGCAGGTATTCAAATCTGACTATGATGAACAAGCATACGTTTTATATAATTTGGGTCAGCAGTATGTAAAGTTTCAGGGTAAACTGGTAGCCGGGCATGGCACGGAAAGTGAAGGAAGCGCAGATGTACAGATTTATTTAGATGATAATCTTGTGTTTGAACAGAAAGGCATTGGGAGAACAACACCTCCAGTAGATGTGGATTTAGATGTAACAAATGTGAAGGTAATGAAGGTGCAAGTGTTGCGTCATGATGGAGATATTTACCTAGTTGATGATATTTTGAGTAGCCATGATCATAAACCGGGAGACTGGGAAATAGAGAAGGAGCCTACCTGCGCAGAAAAAGGAAAGAAAGTACAGTACTGTACAGAGTGTAAAGAAATCTGTAATACGCAGGTAATTGAAAAGCTGGAGCATAAACTAGGAGACTGGGAAGTGGAGAAGGAGCCTACCTGCGCAGAAAAAGGAAAGAAAGTGCAGTACTGTACAGAGTGTAAAGAAATCTGTAATACACAGGTAATTGAAAAGCTGGAGCATAAACCAGGAGACTGGGAAGTGGAGCAGGAACCAACCTGTGAAAACGAGGGAGAAAAAGTAAAAAGATGTAAAGAGTGCGGCTCTATTTGCGATAAAGAGACTCTTCCGAGGACAGATCATGAACCGGGAGAGTGGGAAACGGACGTAGAGCCAACCTGCTGGAGCGAGGGAGAAGAATCTCTTTACTGTGAATATTGTGGCGAGCTTTTAGATTACCGGGAAATTCCCATATCCGATCATGAACCGGGAGAGTGGACAGTGGATCAGGAACCGACCTGTACGTATGAAGGAACTCAGACAAAATACTGTGAGTATTGTGGAGAGGCAGTAGAAGTACAGAAAATTCCAAAACTGAAACATAAATTTGGAGAATGGGCGACAACAGAAGGAAGCGTATGGAACGGACCGATTGTAAAAACCCGGATATGCAGTAATTGTTATATGGAAGAAACAAAGAACGTTTACACATGGATATGGGTAAAACCGGTTGTGATTATCCTTGTAATTTTAGGGGCGGCAGCAGTTGTTCTGGGTGTGCTTCTGAAGCAGAAAGGTATGTCGTTTACTTTTGAAAATATAAAAACGCTTATCAAAGGAAGTACAGATAATTTAAAGAACAGGCAAAAAGAAAATAACTCTGGTTCCGATGTATTTGGAGGAAGCCAGAGCAGTGGAAAAAGAAGAGAAAAAGATAAAGATGATGACGATATATTTAACAGTCATCAATAAAAAATAAGGAAAGAAGGAAAGAAAGATGTTTTGTGGAAAATGCGGAAAGCAAATCGAAGATGATGCAAAGATATGTAAATGGTGTGGACAGCCAGTAGAAGGGGCGTGTCCTCCGCCGGAGCAGGCGCAGGAGAGAGCACTTCATCAGAATCCGCCGAATCAGGCGCAGGAGAATACGGTTCATCAGAATACGCCCCATCAGGAAGCACCCCGTCAGACGTCGCCGGTGCAGATGGCATCTCTTGGAATTTCAGTAGGGCTTATGGCATTATGTATTTATTTCAGCGGTCTTGTAAGCGGTATGCTCCTTTTTCTGGCAGCAGGTTATGTTCTTCTGAAGGAAAAAGATAGATGGCTCCGGGCAGTCGCAGTAAAAGCTGTTTTAATTGTCTGTATTTTCGGAGCAATAGGAGCAGGAATTACTGCTCTTGAAAATGGAGTATACGGGTTGAATGCGCTTGTAAGTTTTATAAGCAGCGGCTCTATGGATTATATGGCGATGCAGAATTTATGCAATTTTCTGAATTATGTCTGCCTGATCTTAAGAGATGTTATTCTTCTTGTAGCAGGGATCCAGGCATTTCACTGCAACAATTTCAGGATTGGATTTATTGACAGAATGGTAAACAGAAATATTCAGAAATAAAGTAACTGGAAAGAGTCAGGGACTAAGAGAAAACAGGGAGGAAAGAGTATGTTTTGTAAAAAATGTGGAAGTGAAAATCCGGATGGAGCAAAATTTTGCAGGAAATGCGGTTTGTCTCTTGCGGCGGGAGAAAGCAGTGGAACGCAGGGGCAGCAGACTTATGGAGAAAACAGTGGAACCCAGGGACAGCAGACTTACGGCGGACAGCAGACACCTCCGCCTTATACACAACCATATCCGTATAAGATGACAATTGATGATTTGCCTCAAGAGTATCGTCCCATTGGAATGTGGGGATATTTTGGCTATAGTCTTCTTTTTAATATCCCTTTTGCAGGATGGATCATTGCGCTTGTATTTGCCTTTGGAGTGACCTCCAATGTGAATCTGAAAAACTACGCAAGAGGTTATTTCTGCGGACTTATTGTAGTGCTGGCATTATTGTTCCTTCTTTCGATGGGAGGCTGTTCTCTTCTGGCAATGATGTGACGGAACAGGTGAAAAAATGTTTTGTGAAAATTGTGGAGCAAAGTTAAAAAAAGAAGATAAATTCTGCTCGGAATGTGGACAGCCTGTGATGAACTATTTCGAAGAAAATGAGGGATTCTGTCCGAAAGAAGATACATGGAACCTGGCGGACGACACAACCGATTCAAAATCAGATGTTTTTGACTGGGACGATAATTCTTATAAAGTTCCGGAAGCTTCCTTAGAAGAGAGTAAAAATAAGACGGTCAGGTGGATTGTTATAGTTGGGAGTTCGGTGGCGATTCTTATGCTTGTATCCGTACTTATTTTTAATGTGTTAAAAGGAAATTTTGTCTCACATGATTCGGATATTCAGGTAAGGGCAGAAAAAATTCAGACGTTACCGGGAAATAGTAAAAGTACGGGTGAACTTAGTTCAGGAGAGGAGAAGGCGGAGGTTGCAAAAATACTGACGCCAGTGCCTGCGTCAACCCCTGTTCCGACAGTAACACCGGAGGCAGTGGTAACGCCTGCGTCTGCTCCTGAAGTTCAGATTCCTGTCCAGGCGCCGGACGATGGACATCAGCCGGATTTTGCAGAGAAAACACAACCTGTTGTAGCAGAATCAGAAGATTCGGCGGGAGAGGATTATATTCTGTCCCAGAGTGCCAGTGTGTATCTTACATTACAGGATATTGAGGGGCTTACAAGAGAAGAACTTTTTTATGCGAGAAATGAGATTTACGCAAGACATGGAAGGAAATTTCTGGACGACAGTATTCAGGCATACTTCAACGAAAAATCCTGGTATACGCCTCTTTACGAAGCAGAGGATTTCGATGCGCGGCAGGACAGTTTTTTCAACGATTACGAAAAGAAGAATGCAGAATTTATTCTTATGTATGAAAAATCAAAGGGATACCTTTAAAAAGCAACAGTGCAAAGGGGAAAAGAGATATGAGTCTGAAAATTGTGTTTTATGAAGAATCAGAATATGCAAAAAGAGTGGAGACTGCGTTTTTAGAGATCCACAGAGAGGAAATTGAACTGGTCTGTTTCTGCTATAAAGAAAATCTTCTGGCTCATCTTTCTCTCCATAATACAGATGTTATCGTTACATCTGAAACAATGGAGTTTCCGGCAGAAATACAGGAGGAAGAAATTCCTGTTCTGTATCTGAGCGAACAGAGAGAAACAGGAAAAAATGAAGTATTCCGTTATCAGAAATTTGATAATCTTGTGGAAGAGATAAAAAGAAAATTAAATCGTCAGAACAGAGGCACAAAACTTCTTGTTTTTACGTCTATGCAGGGAGGAAGCGGAGTGACGTCCTGTGCACTTGCAGCGGCTGTATATTTGAAGAAACAGGGGTTTTCTGCTGCATATCTTGATTTCAGTTTTCCAGGAATCCGACATCAGGCAGACTTTGCAGAAGAAAACCGATATGGGATTCCAGAGATTCCTATTTTTCTGGGGGACTTCGGAACACCTGTCGATATAGAAAAAGCAGGAAATATTCTGGAAGAAGCAAAGAAAGAACAGAAGTGGGAATATCTCATTGCAGATTTTCCCATGTATCTGGATCTGCTTATAGAGGTATTTGAAAAAAGTGCAGATGAAGTGATTTATGTATGCGATGGGAGTCCGGAAGGAAACAGGAAATTCCGTGAAGGGGAAAATCTGTGGGGAGATTCTGTGAGAAAATGGGTGCTTTATAACAAGTTTGACGAACTGAGTATACAGACAGAGGCGAATGGCTATGCGCCTCTCGGAGGAGTTATGAGGAATTTTTCCTCAGATATGGAAAATATTATAGAGAAAGCGGCGTCATTATCTGTGTTTGAGCCGTTTTTGTAAAAAGGTGAGGAGATAACATGCTTCAGGAAGAAATGCTTACGAAGCTTGTAATTGAGATTAAGAGATTTTTGTTGGCTGATGCCGTTCTTTTAAGCAGAGCCAGTGATGAACAGCTTCTGGCAAGGATTCGGGAAATTGTAGAATATAAGATTGGCAATGCCAGGCTTGCGCCTCAGGACAAGCAGCGGGTTATCCGAATGGTGTTCAGTTCCATAAGGGGACTTGGTATACTAGACGAAATTCTGGCAGACGATACGATCACGGAGGTTATGATAAACGGACCGGAAAACATTTTTGTAGAAAAAGGTGGTCAGGTTTTTCGCATCAATAGAAAATTTGAAAGCGAGAAGCATCTTGAGGACGTAATTCAGAAAATTGTGGGAAAAGCAGGAAAAGAAGTCAATCAGGCAAATCCTATTGTGGATACCCGGCTTCCTGACGGTTCGCGCGTAAACGTGGTGCTTCCGCCAATCTCCCTGTCCGGGCCAATTGTTACAATCCGAAAATTTTCGAAAACTCCTATGACGGTGGAACAGTTAATACGCTACGGTTCCATTACGCCGGATGTGGCTGTTGTGCTTCAAAGGCTTGTACGGGCAAAATACAATATTTTTATCAGCGGCGGTACAGGCTCCGGAAAGACCACATTTTTAAACGCGCTTTCCAATTTTATTCCCGGGGATGAGCGTATTATTACAATAGAGGATTCTGCAGAGCTTCAGATTCGAAATATCCAGAATCTTGTAAGTCTGGAAACGAGAAACGCAAATACTTCGGGAAAGGGGGAAATTACCATTCGGGATTTAATTAAATCGGCTCTTCGTATGCGCCCGGAGCGGATTGTGGTAGGAGAAGTCAGGGGGGCGGAAGCCCTTGATATGCTTCAGGCTATGAATACAGGTCACGATGGTTCTCTTTCCACAGGTCATGCCAATTCTACGAAGGATATGTTAAGTCGTCTGGAAACAATGGTTCTTCAGGGAAATGCAGGATTGCCTCTGCCTGCTGTGCGTCAGCAGATAGCGTCCGCCATTGATATTATTATCCATCTTTCCAGACTTCGCGACAAGTCAAGAAAGACAATGGAAATTACGGAGATTCTGGGTTGTAAAGACGGCGAAATTCAGTTGAATCCTCTTTATGAGTTCAGAGAGACGGCTGGAAGTACGCTGAATAAGGTGGAGGGTACTCTTGTCAGAACAGGAAATCCGCTTCAAAATTACAGCAAACTCCGGCTTCGTGGAGACAATGGAAGGATATAAAGAAAATGAGAAAGAAACAAGTTGACGAAAAAACAGAACCGGAAAAAATAAAGAAGAAACGGAATAAAAGAACCAGAAAGGTAAAGCAGAAATACATTCCTCAGAAGGCGCTTTTCGGAACAGCGGAGGATTATTATGTTTATGCTATGAATGCAGGAGAAAAGATACTGGGAGCTCTTCTTGGATTTTGCGCGGGAATGTTTGTATTCATGGTGTTTTTCAGGAACTTCTTTGTTTCTGTTATTGCAGGGGCGGTATGTACAGTTCCGGCAATCATAAAGTACAGAGATTATTTAAAGGAAAAGCGCCTTAAAAATCTTCTTTATCAGTTCAGGGATATGATGGAATCTCTTACAGCTTCTTATTCAGCAGGTAAAAATACAGAAGGGGCGTTTCAGGATGCCTGTGCAGATATGATCAATATTTACGGTGAAAAGGCGGATATTGTGAGAGAACTTCGCTGGATCGTGAGCGGTCTTTACAATGGCATGAATATAGACAGCCTTTTAATGAATTTTGCAATGAGAAGTCACCTTGATGATATAGAAAGTTTTGCCACTATTTTTGAAGTATCCAGCCGGTACGGCGGAAACTTAAAAGAAGTTGTAGGAGAAACGCGCTCTATTATTAACGATAAGATAGAGACAGAAATGGAAATCCGTACGCTTTTAACTGCAAATAAAAACGAGCTGAATATTATGATGGTTATGCCTTTTGTTATTATGCTTATGATAAGCGGCATGGGGGACATGTCCATTGTACAGAACACTCCGGGAAACGTTCTGATAAAATGCGGCGTGCTCCTTTTATTTGGAGTTGCTTACTATATGGGAAGAAAGATTGTAGATATTGAATTATAGGAGAGAGTGCGGAATGATAAATCTGTTTCAGTTGGGACTTTTGGCAGTAAGTACTCCACTTACATTTTTATGGGTTTATTTTGCTGCTTTTACAGGAAAAAAATACAGAAGCTACATACAAAGTGAATTTGCCAGGGAATTTCCTGTGAATGAGCTTCTGTGCGTGGGCTTTTCTTTGATGGAAATGTTTCGCATTCATACAAAAAGCAGAAGAGCCCAGGCAAAAATAAAGGAGATTGCAGAAATCCGCGGAAAAAAATATGCAGAGTATTACTATTATATCTGGCTAGGGGCTGTATTTACGTATGGTTTTACTATTTTTGTAGTCATGCTCCTTCTGGCAGTGATGGCGGACAGCGTAGAGTTTTTCCTTCTTGCTGTTCTTGTGTCATCTCTTGCGGTGGCATATCTTGTCCTTACTTTGCAGGATAAGCTGACGGCGCACAGGCAGGAGCTTTTGATGGATTTGCCCCAGGTTCTTTCAAAACTTACCCTTCTTGTAAATTCAGGAATGGTTCTTCGGGAGGCCTGGAGAAGGACGGAGCTCACAGGAAAGAGGGCGCTTTATAAAGAAATGCAGATGACAAGTCTTGAGATTGAAAACGGAGTTCTGGAGGTAGAGGCGTATCGCCATTTTGCAGACAGATGTAATGTAAAGGAAGTGCGAAAATTCGCAGGACTGATTATTCAAAATCTTCAAAAGGGAAATGAAGAGCTTGCGTTTTTTCTGAAAGACATGGCAGATGAAATGTGGGAGACAAAGAAAAATGAGGTGAAGCAGAAGGGCGAAAAGGCGAATTCAAAACTTTTGCTTCCGGTGCTTCTGATTTTTATCGGAATTTTAATTCTTATTCTTGTTCCTGTACTTAACGGAATTGGATAATAAGCAGATATTCTGCTTTATTATAAAAAACATATTGGAGGAGACAAAAGATGAGAGAAAAAATGGATTTTTTATGGTTAAAAGCGACATCAAAGATGCGCAGTTTCTGGGAGGATTTTAAACACGAAGAGAAAGGCGCGGCGGAGATTGTGGCGATTATTATGATTATTGTGGTAGTTATTGCCGTAGCTGGGATTTTCCACAAGCAGATTGGAAGAGTCATAGAAAGTGCTTTTGGGAAAGTGGATACTTTTATACAAAGTCCAGGGCTTTAGTAATATATGCAAGCTGATAAAAAACAACGCGGCGCAATTATGGTGGAGGCTGCCATTTACTTCCCTATCACCATTGCGGTTGTAATGGCAGTGATTTATCTGGGACTCTTTAAAATGCAGGAGAGTTATTTCTTTTTCCAGGTGGAGCGGGCAGCCTCCGAGCTTGCAAGAGAGACGGCGTATCCCGGTTATGAAAGTTTTCATGGAGAAGAACCCTTAGATGGAACGAGCGTGGATTTTGGCTGGGAAGAGCCCTCTTCTTCTGATGTAAGCCAGTATTATAAGGAATACGGCGGAAGTATTTCCAGGATTTACAGGTGGGGGCTTGATGGGAAAACAAAAAAACGGGCTGAAAAATACCAGAACGCTCTCTGTGAGAACAGCGCCATTTTATCTCTTGGGAAAACGAGAGCCTCCGTGCGGATTAACAACTCGTTTTTTTCAAAATCCGTGGAGGCAAAAGTATGGTTTGAACTTCCCACGCCGGGAATCCTTCGATTTATTGGTGTGGACGACAACATTACCCTGTATGCAGGGGCATACCAGCCGGTCATTAATACAACAGATTTTGTACGCAACATTGACCTTGCTTTTGATATGGGAAGCTTTCTGCTGGATAAACTTGGAATTGAGGCAGATAAATTTCTGGAAAAGTTTAATAAAATTACAGACGTTATATTTTAGACAGAAGAAAAACAGGTGGGAGGAGTCATATGAGATTATTTACCGGAAAAAACAGAGGGGCAATTTCTGTATTTTTATGTTTGATTTTATTGCCGGTTCTGGTGTTTTGTGGAATTATCGTTGACGCCTCCCGCCTTTTTGCTTCTAAAACCGTTATATCGGCGGCGGGAGATTTGACAATGAATGCGGCTCTTTCAGCATATGACAAAGAGTTAAAAGATAAATATGGTCTTCTGGCTATGGCAGAGAAGCCGGAGTCCCCGAAGATAAAGGAAACTCTCTTTCAGTATTTCCGGGAATCATGCAACGGCGCATTATATCTGGAGAAGAAGACCGGAGAAGAAGATAAGCTTCATTCTATGATTCAGCTGGAAGCAGATGACAAGGAGTTTGAGGCAAAAGGTGTGGAAAATTCTTCGCTGGGACAGTACGATGTGCTGAAACAGCAGATAATCGAATATATGAAATTTCGTGGCCCTGTTTATATTATAGACGATATTGTGGAAAAGTTTAAAAACCTTCCACTGGATAATATGAAGGAAAAACAGGAGTATGTAGAAAAGAAAACAGAGTATGGACAAAAGATTTCCAAATTGGGGAAACCTCTGGAAAAAGCAAAGAAAGAAATTGACAGTTATGTTGAGGCATGGAATGAAATAAACGGACTTCTGCAGGGAGGAGTGCCTGGTTTTGTAGAGGAATACAAAAGCAAGATTGCATTTTGGCTTGCTGGAAAATCCGCAGAAATGTATCTGAATGGAGAATATGTGGATTTTCCCTGGGGAGAGGATGTGCTTCGGATACCGGAAGATTCAGCAACGATAGCGGCGAATATAGGCAGTGACATAATATGGACAGAGGAAACATTTAATCAAAGTAAGTACATTGATATTATGGCAGCCATATCTGTGTACAGACAGAGTAATGTTTTGGCAGGTGGAATGACGGAGGAAAACGGATTTCCAAAAGAAATAATAGAGAAGTTCTTCAGATTGTACTCTGACTGCTACAGTAGTAAAGAAACGATGCTGCAAATCTATGGTATGGCTGTAAACAGTTATCTTGACAGTTGTTACAAACTACAGAATGGGCTGGATAAAAATATAAAGAAAATGATAAATGCTGCCGGGGAGGCACAGCAGGCGTTGGACGAGGCGAAGAAAAAATATGAAGAAGCAGAAGCAGTAAAAAAAGAGTATGAGAGTCTCGGAGAGAAACTGGAGATAGATAATGAAGAAGTAGAAGAAGAGAATGTAGTAATTAATATTCAGGAATTGGAAAACTTAAAACTTTGTCTCTTGGGGAATCAGACAAATGTGGAAGCACTGGGAAATGTTTTAGAACAGAAGATAAGCAGCTATCAAACCGTTCCCGGAAAAATTTCAGAGGGAGGGTTGGACTCTGTTCAGGCAGGGTATCTTTTAAGGTATACAGAAAGCAGCGCTGTAGATTTAATTTTAAGTGAGAATGGAATTTACTGGGAGAGTCTGACAGAAAATACTTCTCTATGTAATCCTACAGAGCAGGTTTTTTATAAAGAAACTCTTGCTAAAATCGGGCAGAAAGCAGAGGCTTCTGATGAGGAGAACAAGAGAGATGAGGCAAAGGATGCGGCAAAAGAAAATCAGGAAGCATATAAGTCTGCTTTAAAAGCAATTAAAGAACTTGCAAGTGCCAAAAATCTGAGTTCGGAACAAGTAGAGAAGGAGACAGGCTTTGCTTATCCGGAGGACTACCCGGGTGCAGGAAAGTCCGCAATAAACACAAATGAGATAAAGGATAATACAGTTGACGTAAAAGGGGAAAATGCAAATGATAATACCATTGTAGAAGACTCTGGAAACAGTATGGGAATCATTGAACAATTGCTGAATTCTATCGATGAATTGACAGGCTCGACTCTGGAAAAGGCGTATATTGTGGAATATGCCACGGAAATGTTTAATTGCTATACAACTGGATTAGGTGAAGAAAAAGGTGATGTACAGTCTTTAAGCGGAGAATCTCTTTTGGAACATTATATACAGGTTGGAGAGATAGAATATATCCTGTATGGAAATCCAAAGACAGCCAACAATGTAATGTATGCGGTATCGCAGACTTTTGCAATCCGTCTTGCCATCAACAGTGTTTATATATTTCTTGATAAAGAGGAAAATGCAGTTGCCAATGGAATTGCCTCGGCAATCAGTTCCAGTACCGGTTCACCATGGCTGTACCCGATTATCAAGTATGGCTATCTGTTCTGCAGGGCACTTGCTGATTCCGGGAAAGAAATGGCACAGCTGCTGTCAGGAGAAGTAGTTCCTGTCGTGCCTGATACAGAAAACATTAAGCTGACATATAAGGAATATCTGAAACTGTATGTTTTGTGTGCCGTATTGTCAGATAGCGGTGAGAAGGACATTGTGATGCGCGTGGCAGATTGCATTCAGCTTAATACAAAAAGTAAACTTTCTGAGAAATATACGATGGTTTCTTTGAATGCTTCTGTAAAATCTTCTACAACCTTCCTTCCAAAAGTTTCGGCGTTTCTTGGAGAGAAGGAAAAAGAGACAGGTGGAAAGAAGCGTATCTTATATAGAAGCGTTTTGGCATATTAGGAGAGAGAGATGAAGAAAAAAGAGAGGGGTTCCATAACTGTAGAAGCAGCACTATTTCTGCCGCTATTTTTCTTTGCATTTTTAAGTATTTACAACCTGGTATATTTTGCAAGAGCACAGCTTCTTGTGCAGTATGCGGCAGATCAGGCAGTAAAAGAAGTGGCACAGTATACCTACATATTAGATAAGGTGGGAATTTTAGAAAAAATGGATAGTACAGCGGAAGGGGCAGAGAATTTTCAGGAAAATCTGGAAAATATAAAAGAGAATCTTGATGTGATTCAACAGGCCGCCTCCAATGCGTCCAGAGGAGAATTGACAATAACAGATGGAATCACAACAGGAGATGCACTTGGGAGTGCGGGAGAAAATATATACGGTTACATAGATAATCCCAAAAGTTTTGTGGATGGACTTTTAAAAAATGTAAAAAATTTTGCGCGTGAGGAACTTTCCAGATATATGATGGAAACAGTAGCGAAAAGCTGTGTAAACAAACAGCTTTCCATTGCTTCCGGCGGTGGAGATCCGGATGAGTACCTGGCAAAAATGGGAATTGTCGGAACAGACGGTTATCGCCTGAAATTTAAAGATTCGAAATGGTGTGAAAACGGTTCGAGAGACGTCAGACTTGTTGTGGATTATGAGATTGCAAGTAAATTGCCGTTTTTTGAACTGGAACCCCGCCATTACCGTGTGTGCGCTTCTACAAGAGTATGGTCCGGCGTTGAGTGAGGAGGATACGGGAGATGAAATCTTTTGTGGAAAAAAGAAGAAAAGAAATTTTGATCATTGTTATTTTGACAGCGGCAGGTGGTTTTCTTTTCTGGAAATACGGGTATCACTGGCTGAAAGGAATCAGATATTTATTTCTCATGGGATTCCTTGTGGTACTGGGATTTATTGACAGGGAAAAAACAATTATCCCAAACAGGATCCTTTTGTGTATGTTGGGAATCCGGGCAGTTCTTCTTATTGGAGAGTGTGTTGTATTTCCGGAATATTCGGCAGAACTTTTGAAATCGGCAGGTTTTGGAATGCTGGAAGGAGCCGGGATTTTTCTTGTTGCTTATCTGATCTCCAGAGGAAATATTGGTATGGGAGATGTAAAACTTCTCGGTGTGATCGGAGCGTATCTTGGGGCAGCACTTATCTGGTGGGATATGGTTGTATGTCTTTTTCTATGCGCTTTTTACTCGGTTGTTCAGCTTTTAAGGAAGAAGCTGAAAATGAAAGACAGTATTCCCCTTGCCCCGTTTTTTACTGTGGGAACTATCTTGATTTTACTTATGGGATTTTAAGGAGAGATTATGAAAAAAGCAGTAATCGCAGCTGTTCTTCTTTTGTGGGGAACCGCTCTTTATACAACGGTCAGCACATCGGTACAGAAACCACTTGAATATAGAAAATGTCTGAGTGAAGCAAAAAAATTTGAAAAAAAAGAAATTTATTATGATGCGATTCTTTCTTATCAGAAAGCATTGGAGTATCAGCCGGATAACTGGAAACTGTATCTCAATATTGCAGATGACTGTCTTCTTCTGGGAAATGAGGAGGCATTCGAAGAAAACTGCATGACGGCAATCCAGACAGGAGACGGCAATGAAGAGGCTGTATTTAAGCTTACAGATTATTACCTGGAAACAGAGCGCAGACAGGATGCCATTTCTCTTTTGAGAAGCCAGGCATCCGGGAAGAAAAATCCGGAAGCGATCGAGGCAAAACTGATGTCCCTTGCCGGAGAATATCAGTTTATGAGCGGAGAATTTGATGGTATCACAGATACCTGTGGAAATTATATGAAGATAAGATCAGGAGAAGTTTATGGAATTCTTGATGCGGCCGGAAATCAGGTGATTTATCCGGAGTATGAAAAAATCGGAATGTTTGGAAGCAACGGTTTTGCACCTGTGCAGAAAGACGGGCAGTGTTATTACATAGATACCGGTAATTATAAGCGGCGTGTTCCAGACGAATCTTATGAAGAACTGGGCGTTGTGAATCAGGGAATCCTGCCTGCGAAAAAAGATGGAAAATGGGGATACTTAAATGAAGATTTCCAACCAGTGACAGAATTTGTCTATGAGGAAGCTACCCCTGTTCTTAATGACATGGCTGCGGTGAAAAAGGATGGAAAATGGGCGGTAGTAGGAGAAAATTTTAAACAGTTGACGGAGTTTGGATTTGATGATGTGGTTCGGGACGACTGGGGATTCTGCTCCAGAAACGGTGTGGTATTCGGCAAGACAGGGCAGGAATACCGGCTGATTAATCAGGAGGGAATGCAGGTGGGAGGAACGTATGAAGATGCGCGAGCTTTTGTGTCAGAACAGCCCGCTGCTGTAAAGAAAGAAGGAAAATGGCTGTTTTTATCGCCTGATGGAAAAGAGACGGGAGGATTCCCGTTTGAAGACGCAAAAAGTTTTTCCACGATCGGTTATGCCTCAGTAAGACAGAATGGAAAATGGGGTTACATTAAAATGAATGGAGATTTTGTTATTGAACCGGAATTTGATTCTGCAAAATCCTTCAATTCTTATGGAATTGCACCTGTGAAAAAAAGCGGCGTGTGGTCGCTGATTAAGTTGGATATTTATTAAAAGCAGATATTGGTTGAGGAGGATAAAATGGAATTCAGATACGATTTTTCAGATGGAAGGTCAGATATGATATACGATTCTGTAGAAGGAGAGAGCCTTGATGTCCTGACTGTGAGAATGATCCGGGAAGCCGATGGACCGTCCTGCCTGTTAAAGATGGAGGTAGAGGAACGGGAGTGGGGATATTCGTTTCGTTATGATATATCAGGAGTTACGAATATGATGGCATGGCAGGAAATGGTAGTTCCGGAAGAAAAAGAGGCGATGATCCCCAAAATACAGAGGGCGGTCACAGAGTTGAAACAGTGGTATATACCAAGAGAAGAACTTGTTCTGGAGCAGCAGTATCTTTATGTGGATGATATGACTGGAGAGGTAAGGCTTTTGTGCATTCCTCTTAAAAGAGAGAGTTCCTCTGTGCAGATGCCTTCAGCGGGACTGCAGTCTGAAATACCGCCTGTGACAACAATACCGCCAATACCGCCGCAGCAGGAAGTGCCGCCTGTGGAATCACTTCCTCCGATACCTCCAACTCCGGATGATTTTGATTTATTTGGAGAAATAGAGGAAACAGGAAAGAAGAGAAAAGGATTCTGGGAGAGGAAGAGAGAGAAAAAAGCCGCAAGGAAAGAGGAGAAACCGGAAAATATTGTGCAGCAGGGAAAACAGGAAATGCAGGGAGAGATACCGCCGACAGTTCCAGATATTCCCCCTGTTCCGGAAGAAATTTCTTCAATTCCTCCTGTTGGGCAGTCCGTTCAGGAAACGATTTTTCCATTTCCGGAATATACCTCTCCTGTATCGCCCTATGTTTCGGAGGAGCAGGAGGAGCGCACAATGCTTTTGAATCAGGGAGGAGACGAGGGAACGGTACTTTTAAATACGCAGCCTGTTCTCAGTGCGTCTCTTCTGCGCGTCAGAACACAGGAACAATTTTCAATTTATAAGAATGTGTGTAAGATCGGAAAAAAAGCGTCAGAAACAGATATATGTATTTCGAATAATCCGGCGCTTAGCAGAGTGCATTGCACCATTCGGTATCTTGCAGGATTTTATTATCTGGAAGACTGTCATTCCAGTAATTTCACATATGTAGACGGGAAACGGGCGATTCCGGGAGAACCGATAAAACTTAAGGATTCCTGCCGAATCCAGATGGCAGATGAAGAATTTATTTTCAGGGAGAAATAAAGAAAGAGAGAGAGGGAGAGATATGAGATGTCCAAACTGTAAAAAGAAAATATCGAAAAACCAGAAATTCTGTAATTACTGTGGAGAGGAAATCAGGAATCAGGAAAAAAATAAAAATGTGAAGATTTTTCTCCCAATCGGTGCAGGCTGTATATGTATTCTGGTTATTGTGGTAGCTGTATTTGTTATGCCGAAAACAACACCTGCCAGCAAATTACAGGCAAAACTTGACCTGGGAAATAAATATCTGGCAGAAGCAAATTATGAAAAAGCAGAGATTGCTTTCAGCGAAGCGTTGAAAATTGATGAGAAATCCCCGGACGCAGCAATGGGACTTGCAGATACTTACAATAAGCAGAAGAAACCGGAAAAAGCAGCCAAATATTTGGCGAAAGCTTCAGACAATGTAAAAAATATGAAGCTGTCTGATGCGGAGGAATATGCAAGAAAGTTGAAGAGTCAGGAAGAGTATTATAGGCGTTTGATTAATGATATTACAAAGCAGGATCCGAATCCTGAGCCTGAGAAACAAAATGTTTATGTGTATATTTTGGATAATAGTGAAGAAGTATTTACAACTCCGACTCCAACCCCGGAAATGGAGGTGACCCCGGATTCAACTGACGATCCAGATTCAAAACAGGATACCCCAACCCCGCCGCCTGCTGGTGAAGCCGGAGCTTCCCCAATACCGGAAGATTTGGAAGTAAGCAGTACGCCAGTTCCGGAAAATCCGGAAGTAAACAGTACGCCAGCCCCGGAAAATCCGGAAGTAAGCAGTACGCCAGTCCCGGAAAATCCGGAAGTAAACGGTACGCCAACGCCGGAGAGTCCGGAGTCAGGTGTAAGCCCAACCCCAGATATAGGCGTAAGTACGCCTTCTGTTCCGGAACAAGATGTGTTGGCGGAAGAGACGCCGATTCCGGAACTGACAGAGACACCTGTGCCTGAGGAAACACCAACTCCGGAGCTAACAGAAACTCCGATGCCAGAAGAAACTCCAATGTCAGAGGAGTCGATTTCTCCGAGAGAACTGCTTATTTCTTATGCAAATGAAGTTATTCTTTCACAAAGTCCGTATGCGTCTTTTGACGATTCGGCAATTCCTTATGACTATGGAAATGGAGCTGGTTCTGCAGCTGCATTAAACGGCACACTGGGAATGGAATGTAGAGATTTGAACGGTGATGGGATAGAAGAGCTTCTTATCATCTCCATGAAAGGTGGAAAGATAGCTTTTGATGTTTACGAAGCAGAAGGAGAAAATGTTACATTAAAAGGTTCAGGAACAGCAGATGCAGGATTTGAGGGCGCTGTAGAAGGAGTGACCTACAGCGGAACACAGGAATGTTTTATAAAAGAAAACAGCGGAACATATTATGTGGGGATTGTATGCCATTATGTAGGAACAAATGCAGGAGACGGAAATCCATGCACAAGAACATTTGCATGGATTTACAGTATTGGTGCAGACGGAACGCCATCGGGTATTGCATCAGGTTCATGTGCAGACGGAGCAGATGCGGATTCTTTCTCAAGTGGAATTTCTCCAACAGGTTTAAGCGGAAGCTGGGCAAGCGAAGGTCTGGACAATCCGGGGCTTTTAAGCGGCGGACTCTCCTCTGTAGAAAGCGGAGTGGAGGATCTGGTGATTGTAACAGGAAGTATGGAAGCAGGAAGCGGCTCCATGAATACGACTATAGAAGATAACACAATACTGTAAGATTAAACAGGAAGGGAATAAAATGCAGAGAAATGTTTCAGATACTTACGAAATATTGGGGAAAATAGGTGAAGGCAACAGTGGGGAAATTTATAAGGCATATCACAAAAATCTTGGAAAAGAAGTGGTTTTGAAAAAAATTAAAACAGAGATAAAGGATTTTGTAAATAATAGGGCAGAAGTGGACGTACTGAAAAACCTTCGCCATTCCTGTCTTCCCCAGGTATTAGACTTTCTCCAGATAGATGGAGATGTGTATACAGTTATGGATTTTATTCCCGGAAATTCCTTTAAGCAATATCTGGAGGCGGGAACAGTATTTCCTGAGAAATCAGTTCTAATATGGGCGAAACAGATTTGTACCACCCTTGCTTATCTTCATAATCAGAATCCGCCGATTATTCACAGTGATTTAAAGCCGGGAAATATTATGCTTATGTCAAATGGAAATATTTGTCTTATTGATTTTAATATTTCTGCAAGCCTGGATGGAAACTGTGCGTGGGTTACCGGTTTCACGAGTGGATATGCTGCCCCGGAGCAGATTCAGGCAATGAAGTATAACCAGAACGAACTGGATAGAAGCTGTTGGAAGACAGTAGATGCACGGGCTGATATTTATAGTTTTGGAGCTACGATTTACCATATCGCGACAGGACAGAAGCCTAAACCTGATGAGAGTGGGTTTGTGGAAGACATACGAAATAAAGGAAGAAAGATAAATGATGTGTTTGCTTCTATTATTATGAAATGTCTGGAACCAAATCCTCAGAAAAGGTATCAGAGTGCAGAACTGCTTTTATCCGATCTGAAAAATATTCAGGCGAAAGATAAACGATACCGCAGACTTGTTCAGAAACAGAAAATAATATACATATGTACAGTGGCAGTTATGTTTTTATCAGCGGGGGTGGCTGTCAGCGGATATTTTCGAATGGACGCGGAAAAACAGAAAAAGTATGAGCTTTTAGTCAGACAGGAAGCAGAGTGTATTTCCGCATCAGATTTTGACAATTTTGAAATGTATTATCAGGAAGCGATAAATTTAAAGCCCAGGGAGCTGGAAGCGTATTATCAGAAAGCGCTGGCTCTTTATCAGCAGAGGCAGTACGGTGACGGGATTGATTTTATTCAGTCTGAGATATTAAATAATCCGGATATTATAAATGGAAATGATACATTGAATAATGTGTATTATCTTTTGGGAAATTGCTATGAAAAGCAGGAAGATTATGAGCAGGCGGCAAAATGCTATGAGACAGCTATTTCAATTATGCCGGATAATGCGGATTATTACAGAGACTATGCGATTGTTCTTGCATACTCTGGAAATATGGAGGGTGCGAGAGAGGTGCTTGCGGAGGCGAAAAATCAACAACTGGATTCTGTGGAAATCCGATATATTGAAGGGGAGCTTGCTTACGCTTCTCAGGATTATACAGGTGCCGGAAGTATTTTCCGGGAATGTATTAAGAGTACAAAAGACGAGTATATAAAAATGCGGGCGTATATTATGGCAGCTAAATGTCTGGACGAATCTGGTGATGGAGCAGAAATCCTGATGCAAAAAGTAAAAATGTTGGAGGAGGCAGCAGGAACTCTTTCACCAGAATATAATATAGGAATTCTGGAACAACTGGGACAGACTTACAGTGATATGTCAAAAAAGACGGGCGATGCTTCTTATAATATGAAAGCAATAGAAGTATTTAAGAAAATAAAAGAGCAGGGAATGGGAAGTTACAGTACAGATTATAATCTGGCAGTTCTATACCAGAATGTGAAAGATTATGATAAGGCTTTTTCGGTTTTAAATCAGATGCTTACAGATTATGGGGAGAATTACAAAACTTACAAGAGTCTTGCTCTTCTTGAGGTAGCAAAGCAGTCGGGACGTCCTGTTGGAGAAAGAACATACGGTGTGTTTAAGGGATATTATGAAAAAGCGCAGAATTTTTATCAGGAGCAGCTTGTAAATAATGTAAATGATGTGGAGATGGATCGTCTGAAAGAACTTTATGATCAGGCTGTTTCAAATGGCTGGATTCAGTGACAAAGAGGGGAAGAGAATATGGGAATTACGATAGGACTTCTGATGATTATTTTGGGAATTCTTGGCGTACTTATCAGTGTGATTGTTTTGTGCTTGCTTCCGGGACAATTTGAGAAGCAGAGAAAAGAACTGATGGATAAAATTGAAAGGGAGTATTAAAAATGGACGGGGAAAAGAAAATGGCTCTGATTGGTATAATTTCCGTTCTTAGTGTGACGACAGTTGGAATTTTAGGAGCTGGATTTTGGGTGAAAAACAGAATATCAGAAAATGAACAGGAGGAAATTACAGTAGGAGAGAAAATAGAAGAGCTGAAAGCAGAGGAAATAGAGAAAAGTCAGTCTCAAAATACCGAAAGTCCGGAGGTTACTACTGCGTTGCTGGAAACTCCGTTACCATCGGCTGCTTTATCACCTTCTCTAACACCTACAGTTCCTGTATATCCAGCAGTTTCTAACGGTTCTGTAAAAGCAGTCAGTGCAACTTCTTCGCTAAGTGAGTATAACATGACACATTCTCCGGAGTTTGCGAAAGACGAAAGTCTTTCTACAGCCTGGGTAGAAGGTGTTTCCGGGAATGGAGAAGGAGAGTTTCTGATGTTCACTTTTGATAATATGTATCAGGTATCAGGATTTGATATTTGTGCAGGGTATCAGAAAAATGAAGATATATATAGTAAAAATGCACGTCCCAAAGAAATAGAACTGGAATTTTCGAATGGTACAAAACACAAAATTACTCTTGGTGATGTAAATGAAATGCAAACGTTTCAATTACCGGAACCTGTAAATGCCACAAGTGTTTCCGTTAAGATTTTGTCTGTATATTCCGGTTGGAAGTATACAGATACAGCGATTTCAGAAATATCGTTTTATTAAAGGGAGGGAGAATGGATATGTTTTGTAAAGTATGTGGGAGAGAGATAGATGACGATTCTAAGTTTTGTACATACTGTGGAAATCCTGTAGAGAAAGGAACAGAGATACTGGGAACCGTTTCAAATAGGGGAGATGTGTGGGAAGAGAAATCTTCTGATATAGATATAATACCGGGATGGGACACTGGGAAAAAAGAAGTTCCAGAGAAGAAAAAGGGAAAAATTGTTATGGTGCTTATCACGACGGTTTCTGTTCTTGCAGTAGTGGGGGCAGTTGTTGTGGGTATGGAATTTTTTATGAAAGCAAGAGTGCTAGAGGAAGCACCAGAAGAAATTACAGTAGGCGAAAAAATTGAAGAATTGAAAATGGAAGAGGAAGAGAAAAAAATTGCAGAGACAGCAACGGAAGTAACAATGGAAATATTTCCGGATAGTCCCTCTGAAATTTCTGGCGGAGAAATTAAGGAGACACCGGGGGAAGAGATAGATAGAAAAATGAAGTCTATGAAATCAGGCGAAACATCTGTTGCACAGCCCACACCGGAAGAAACAAAAGCAAGTCTCATGACAGATGAACCTGATGTTTCAAAGCTTCATAAGGCAAATGTGATTGCGGCGAACGCTTCTTCCACCATATCTCAGGAAGGAACGAGCAACAGTCCTATGCTTTTATTTGATGGAAAAGAAGATACAAACTGGCAGGAAGGCGTGGATGGCTATGGAATTTATGAGACGATCAGCTTCAGCTTTGATGATTTTTATAAAGTGAAATATATAGGCTTTAAGCTCGGAAACTGGAAAACAGACAGATATTATGCTGGAAATGCAAAACCGAAAACAATGACTCTGACTTTTGGAGATTACATCGGACAAATAACGTTTACAGGAGAGCGTAAAGTAGAGTGGGTTGAGGTAAATAAAGCAGTCAATGCAAATAGTATGAACATCAGTATTGACGATGTGTATCCAGGAACACAGTGGGAGGATACCTGCATAACAGAAATCATGGTATATGGAGAATAATCGGAGGCTGTATGACGAGAACGAAAAGAAAAAATACAGGCAGCGTAATGCTTTTAAGTGTACTGAATATTGTTTTGATATGCGCTGTTCTATGTCTTGGATTTTTATGTTATTTTGGTTTTCAGAATAACGAAACATTGAAACAGGCAAGACAACTTCTACAGAAAGAAAACGGAGAAATGTCGGAGGAAATTGTGAAGCTGGAAGAAGAAACAGCGAAGCTTCAACAGCAGATAACGGAACTTCAAAGTACGCAGATTGTACAGACAGAACAGTCACAGGAGGATGCAATGCTTCAGCCTCCTGCAGGGGATACTATACTAAGCGGAGATGTTCTGGATTCTCTGGCTATCGGACAGATTGTAGATGAATTTTCGGTAATTGGAAGTGAAGAGCAGTATTTTAAAGCGTATGAAATTGTAGAAGGAGACGCAGTTTATAACCGGATAAACGGCAAATCTTATTATCCAAATAATGATATTGGGCTTTCGGATTTACGTTATTTGAAACTTGCCCATTATAATTTTGAACATCAGGTACAGATTGGTGAGCTGATTGTTAATGCAGCAATCTATGAAGATGTATTGAATGTCTTTAGGGAGCTGTTTGATATAGAATATGAAATTCAGTCTATGCGTCTCATTGATGATTATTGGACAGGAGACGGAATATCCTCAGACAGCAATTCTATAGAATACAATAATACATCTGCATTTTGCTACAGGCTGTCTACAGGAGGACAGAGCCTTTCTAATCATGCTTTGGGGCGTGCCATTGATATTAATCCGCAGCAAAATCCTTATGTATGGTATACAGGAGATGGAAGTCCACAGTGGAGTCATGAAAATGCTTCTTCTTATGTGGACAGAACAACAGGAGATCCCCATGTGATTGTGGAAAACGATGCCTGCTACAATATTTTTAAGAAGTATGGTTTCGGTTGGGGCGGTTTGTGGCAGAACCCGGTAGATTATCAGCATTTTGAAAAAACGACAGGTTGATGTTATGGGCGGACAGATTTTGGAACTGGAATCCGATAGACTGATAAGAATAGGAAAAGAAGAAGGGGAAGAAAATAAACGAAGAGAAATTGTTTTAAATATGCTTTCCAGGAAAAGAAAAATTAAGAATAAAAAGACAGGGAGGCGGGAATTTCCGCCTCCTTTCTGCAAAATTCATCTACAACAACAGAATCCCATTCTCCTCTGCAGTTTTCCGCATTTCTTCCGGCCAGAGAGAAACGTGTACTTCTCCGATATGTGCTTTTCGAAGGAAAAACATACAGATTCTGGACTGACCGATTCCGCCGCCGATTGTATAAGGAAGCTCTGCATTTAAAACAGCTTTCTGGAAATCAAGATCCCGTCTGTCGTTGCAGCCGGATTCTGCAAGCTGACGGTCAAGAGCTTCTTCATCCACTCGGATTCCCATAGAAGAAAGTTCAAGAGCAATATCCAGAACCGGATAATATACAAGAATATCTCCATTTAATTCCCAGTCATCGTAATCCGGAGCGCGTCCGTCGTGGCGTTCTCCGTTTCGTAAGGCCTTGCCTACCTGCATAAGGAAGACAGCGCCTTTTTCTTTTGTAATCTTATATTCCCGTTCCTTTGGAGTACAGTCCGGGTACATATCCGCCAGCTCCTGTGTTGTGACGAAGCTGATTTCTCTTGGTAAAATTTCTTCTATATAATCATACTGTACTGCCATGTACTTTTCCGTTTTTCGAAGAACACTGTAGATAGTACGGACAGTGTGGATTAAAGTGTCCATATTTCTTTCTTCTCTGGAAATAATTTTTTCCCAGTCCCACTGGTCTACATAAACAGAGTGGATATTATCAAGATCCTCGTCTCTTCGAATGGCAACCATATCGGTATAAAGTCCTTCTCCCTGAGAGAAACCATATCGTTTCAGGGCGTAGCGTTTCCATTTTGCAAGAGAGTGAACAATTTCTGCCTGTTCCGTCTGATCTTTCATATCAAAGCTTACAGGGCGTTCTATCCCGTTTAGATTATCGTTCAGACCTGATGCAGGATTTACAAAAATAGGTGCAGATACACGAAGTAAATTCAGTTTCTGCGCCAAAGTCTGCTGAAAAAAGTCTTTAACTGTCTTGATTGCCACCTGGGTATCATGAAGGTTTAAGTCAGCCTGATAGCCGGTGGGGATTTTCATCTGTTCCATAGAAAGCCCTCCTCATAAAAATAATTAGCTTTTATTATAACAGGAAAGTTTGTCTGTGACAATTTTTTACAGGAAAAAAATTATACGAAAAAATTATGGTTTATCCTGTCTTTTTTGACTTTCGGACCGTTATAATAAATGAAGGCATGAGAAAGAGAGAAAATTATGGTTCAGAGCAGCCAGAGAAATGAGACAGGAGCAAAAAAATGGACAGAGATTTCAGCCTGATACAGAAAATGCGAACAGGGGATGAGGCCGCAGTAGAAGCTTTTGTAAAAAAGTATTATCCGGCAATTTTGCGGTATTGCTGTCTTCATATTTATAACAGAGAGGACGGGGAGGATGCGGCACAGGAGACGTTCGAGCGTTTTTTTCGAACTTTTGAAAATTATCATCATTATGGGAAAGCAGGAAATTATCTTTATGTAATTGCAGGGAATGTATGTAAAGATTACTTACGGAAGAAAAGGGAAATTGTAATGGCAGATTTGCCGGAAATAGAAGAGAAAAGTATGGAAGGGCTGGAGGAGATCATAGATATAAGCAGAATTTTGAAAAGGCTTCCAGAAGAACTTCAGGAAACAGCGATTTTATATTTTTTTCAGGAGAGGAAGCAAAAAGAGATTGCAAAAATTGCAAGAATCAGTCTTTCTCTTGTAAAATACAGGATTAGACGTGTGAGAGAGCTTCTGGCGAAGGAATTGAAGGGAGGGGGAAACCGTGAGAAGAGATGAGAAGGAAATAAGAAATTATATCAAAAGCATAAAAGAGTTGAAGATAAGTGAGGAAAAAGAAAAAAAGGCGGTTCAGGCAGCAAAGGCGGCGTTTTATGAAGGAGAACAAAAGCGGAGTTTGTCATCTTTTGAATTTCTTTATGAGCAAAGCAGATATATTCAAAAAAGATGGTGGATTTTACAGGCGGCGGTTCTTATGGGGCTTTGGTGGTTCCTTGTATATACAGAGAGCGGAGAATATGTAAAAAAAGGAATGGGAATGGCGGCCTCTCTTTTCGCAGTGCTGATTATGCCGGAGCTCTGGAAAAATCGCAACACAGGAGCGATGGAAATTGAGGGAACAACGTTTTATACTCTGCGGCAGGTATACGCGGCAAGGCTTATGGCGTTTGCCCTGGCAGATGGATTCTTTCTCGGGATTTTTTTTGCGGCAGCTTCCTTTTCCGGGAGACTTACTTTATGGGAGGCAGTGGTGCAGTTTTTTATTCCCTTTAATATTAGCTGCTGCATTTGTTTTGGCACATTATACAGCAGAAAAACAGGCTCAGAAGTGTTTTCTGTTTTTCTATGTATGATATGGGACGCTGTGTGGCTTCTGTTTCTTTTGCAGAAACAGATTTATGAGGCTGTGACAGAACCGGTGTGGGCTGTGATTTTTATAAGTTCTGTCCTGTATCTTTTTTACTGTATAGGCAGAGGACAGAAAAAATGGAGACAAATATGGGAGGGTCAGATGTTATGGAGCTGAAAATGGAAAATGTTTCAAAGAGTTTTCAGAGTACGAATGCAGTAAACAATGTGTCATGTGTGATGAAAGAGGGGATTTACGGGCTTCTCGGAATCAACGGTTCGGGAAAAACAACGATGATGCGAATGCTCTGCACTCTTCTTTCTCCTACAGAAGGAAAAATTACTTATAATGGAAAAGATATTTTTTCTATGGACGGAGAGTATCGAAAGCTTCTTGGGTATCTTCCGCAGGAGTTCGGATATTATCCCGATTTTACAGTGTGGGATTATCTTATGTATATCAGTTCAGTTAAAGGTTTACGTCCTGCGGAAGCGAAGAAAAGAGCGGAGCTTTTGATAAAACAGGTGGGACTTTCACGGGAAAAAAACAAAAAAATGAAGCGCCTTTCCGGAGGTATGAAAAGAAGAGTGGGGATAGCCCAGGCAATGTTGAATGATCCGAAGATTCTGATTCTGGATGAGCCTACAGCAGGGCTTGATCCGAACGAACGGATTCGTTTTCGAAGTCTTCTGAGCGAGTTTTCTCAAAATCGCCTTGTGCTTTTATCCACGCACATCGTATCAGATATAGAGTACATTGCAGATTCTGTTTTCCTTATGAAGGAGGGAGAAATCAAAAGGACAGGGACAGTGGAAGAACTGACTTCCTGTCTCCCGGCAGGGGTGTGGGAGTGCACGGTAAATGGAAAGGAAGCGGAGTTTTTTGTGAAAAATTATAAGATTTCCAATATCAGGAGATTGGAGGGAAAGATAAAGCTCCGCGTTCTTTCAGAGGAAAAGCCCCGGGACGATGCCGTTTTGGTGATGGCAAATCTGGAAGATGTATTTCTCTATTATTTTGGAAGAAGGGCAGGCGGGGCAGATGGTGAAATTTGAGATAAAGAAAGTATTTTTAAGAAGAGGAAATCAGATGGCAGTGGCTCTTCTTGCTGTGCTCCTGTGTGTTGTATGTTTTTTCGCAGGAAATATTTCTTATGTGAATGAATCAGGAGAAACAGAAACAGGATTTCAGGCAGTGAAAAAATTAAGGGAAGAGCAAAAAGAGTGGGCAGGTCTTCTTGACGAGGTGAAAATTCGAAAAGTTATTGAGGAAAATAATAAAATTTCTCAGACACCGGAAGCAAAGTCTGAGGATTTTCAGGAGAATGATAAGGCGTTTCATAAAAAGCAGGGATTTCAGGAAATCAGAAATCTTTTAAATTACGCATATGCAGAAGGATTTCGAGATTATAATTATTTCAGGGCAGACAGCTTAAAGCCGGAAGATGCATCTGAATTTTATGAAAACAGGATTGTTCTTTTAAAAGAATGGCTTTCGGGAGAAGGAAACGCGCTTTTTTCAGAAACAGAAAAAGAATATCTGATAAAGAAATACGAAAGCCTTCAAACACCGTTTTTTTACGATTACGTGGAGGGCTGGAAGCAGCTTTTTCTTTATTTTCCTACAATTCTTATGATACTAATGCTTGTGCTTGGATACCTGATTTCCGGAATTTTTGCAAGAGAATTTCAGTGGAAAGCAGACAGTATTCTGTTTTCTTCTATGTACGGAAAGAATAAGGCAGTTTCTGCAAAAGTCAAGGCTTGTTTTTATATTGTTACGGGCATATACTGGTGCACAGTGCTTTTATATACGGGAGCGGTTCTTTTTTATCTTGGTGCAGACGGAGCCTTTTGCCCGATTCAGGCAAATTCTTCCGGATGGAAAAGCTTTTATGAAATGACAAATATGGAAAAATATGTTCTCTGTGCAGTCGGGGGATACCTGGGATGCCTGTTTATTTCGTTTCTTACTATGCTGGTATCCGGAAAAACAAAGTCTTTGGCAGCGGCAGTTGTACTTCCTTTTGTACTGGTATTTATGCCTTCTTTTTTGTCAAATATCAATCATCCGGCAGTGGCAGAGATTCTGGGGCTTCTTCCGGACAGACTTTTGCAGCTTGCACAGGGAACGGCAAATTTTACTCTTTATGAAATCGGAGGAAAAGTTCTGGACGGAATTTTTTTACTTTTCCTTGTATATTCGGTGTTTTGTGCACTTCTTCTTCCTGTGCTGAAAAGAATGTACAGGAAATAGATAATTTTGCCCCTTCCCTTTTTTAGATGGTTATGCTATACTCTTGTAAGCACCATATATGGGTGAGATGAAGAGAAAAATCGAAAAATATAACTAGATATGGTAATTGGGAGAAAAATAGTATGATTTATGTGATTAAGAAAGATGGGACGAAGGAGGAGTTCAATCCTCTGAAAATCGTGGCAGCAGTCAATAAATCTGCCGCACGTATACTTTATACATTTTCTGATGAGGAGAAGGATTTTATTTGCCGTTTTGCACAGGAGCACGCAGATTCTCTTGGAAAGAACGAAATCCAGATTCAGGAAATGCACAATATTGTAGAGGGAGCTCTTGAGCGTGTAAATCCTGCTGTTGCAAAAAGTTATAGGGATTACCGGAATTATAAGCTTGATTTTATCCATATGATGGACGATGTGTATACAAAAAGTCAGGCAATCCGCTATATTGGGGACAAGAGCAATGCAAATACAGACAGCGCTCTTGTTGCCACAAAGAGAAGTCTGATTTTTAATGAACTGAATAAGGAACTTTACCGTAAATTCTTTATGAACCGGAATGAGCTTCAGGCATGTAAAGACGGTTATATTTATATCCATGACCAGTCTGCCCGACTTGATACTATGAACTGCTGTCTTTTTGATGTGGCTTCTGTTTTAAGCGGTGGTTTCGAGATGGGAAATGTGTGGTATAACGAGCCGAAAACACTGGATACTGCCTTTGACGTTATGGGTGATATTATTCTGAGTACAGCAGCCCAGCAGTACGGTGGTTTTACTGTTCCTGAGGTAGATAAGATTCTTGCTCCTTATGCGCAGAAAAGCTACGACAGGTATATTCAGGAATTTATGAAATATTCGGATGAGAGCTGGAGCGGAAGAGAAGAAAAGGCGATTGAATATGCGCTTGATAAGGTTCGTCGTGATTATGACCAGGGATGGCAGGGAATTGAGTATAAATTAAATACAGTCGGTTCTTCCAGAGGAGATTATCCATTTGTCACTGTGACACTTGGTCTTGGAACAGAGCAGTTTGAGAAAATGTGCAGCATTTCTCTTTTACAGGTTCATCAGGGTGGACAGGGCAGAGAAGGCAGAAAGAAGCCGGTTCTTTTCCCGAAGATTGTATTTTTATATGATGAAAATATTCACGGAAAAGGAAAATGCTGTGAAGACGTATTTGAGGTTGGTGTAGATTGTTCTGCAAAAACCATGTATCCTGACTGGCTTTCCATGTCAGGAGAGGGATATATTTCCAGCATGTACAAAAAATATAAAAAAGTAATCAGTCCTATGGGCTGCCGCGCATTTTTAAGCCCTTGGTATGAGCGCGGAGGTATGGAGCCGGCAGATGAGAATGATGTTCCTGTTTTTGTGGGAAGATTTAATGTGGGAGCAGTCAGCCTTCATCTTCCCATGATTCTTGCAAAGGCTCGCGCAGAAAATCGTGATTTTTATGAGGTTCTTGATTTTTATCTGGAGATGATCCGAAGCCTTCATATCCGTACTTACGAATACCTGGGACAGATGCGTGCATCTACCAATCCTCTTGCGTATTGTGAGGGAGGATTCTACGGCGGTCATTTAAAACCGCACGAAAAAATCGGAAAGATTTTAAAACCGATGACGGCTTCTTTCGGAATTACAGCTTTAAACGAGCTTCAGGAGCTTTATAATGGAAAATCTATCACAGAGGATGGAGAGTTTGCCCTTGAGGTTCTCCGTTACATCAACGACAAAGTCAACCAGTTTAAGAAAGAGGACGGTTATCTTTATGCGATTTACGGAACTCCGGCAGAGAGTCTTTGCGGTCTTCAGGTAGAGCAGTTCCGTAAAATGTATGGCATTGTAGAAGGAGTTTCCGATCGTCCGTATGTGAGCAACAGTTTCCACTGCCACGTAACAGAAGATGTTACTCCTATTGAAAAACAAGATCTGGAGGGACGTTTCTGGGAGCTTTGCAATGGAGGAAAAATCCAGTATGTGCGTTATCCAATTAGCTATAACAGAGAGGCAATCCGCACTCTGATTCGAAGAGCTATGGCTCTTGGATATTATGAGGGAGTGAATCTTTCACTTGCATATTGTGATGATTGTGGACATGAGGAACTTGAGATGGACGTATGTCCTGTATGCGGTTCCAGCAATCTTACAAAAATTGACCGTATGAACGGCTATCTTTCCTACAGCCGTGTACATGGAGATACACGTCTCAATGAGGCGAAAATGGCAGAGATTGCAGAAAGAAAATCAATGTAAATACAGTAAAGAAAAAGACGGGAGAGCATTTCGTATGCATATCCCGTCTTTTGACGTTTTCCGATCAGAAGCTGCTTTTGAAGCAAAATTTTATTTTATAATAGTGCCTGTTTTTTCAAGATATCCGTCTTTGGCATGAGAAATATCTGTGATAATCGTACGTCTTCCCTCTCCTTTTTCAATAAAGGAAATTCCGGCTTCGAATTTTGGAAGCATGGAGCCTGGTGCAAACTGATTTGCTTCCATATATTCCTGAGCCTGTTGTACGGAAATGGTATCGAGAAATTCTTCATTGTCTTTTCCGAGATTCAGGCTGACTTTTTCTACGCTTGTAAGAATCATCAGGGTATCTGCGTTTAACTCCTCTGCCATAAGTCCTGCAGCCAGGTCTTTCTCAATAATAGCGCTTGCTCCGTGAAGCTGAATGCCCTGTTCCAGAACAGGAATACCGCCTCCTCCGGCTGCAATGACTACCTGTCCTGCATCTGTAAGTGTGCGGATTGTCTCAAATTCCACAATGCGCTGAGGTCTTGGCGCTGCAAGGATTCTGCGGTAACCTCCCTCACATGGAGTGACAAAGTTTCCTTTTTCTTCTTCAACTTCCGCCTCTTCTTCGTTTAATACACGTCCGATGATTTTCTCCGGTTCTGCAAAAGCATCGTCGTAAGGGTCGATCACAACCTGAGTGAGGACTGTGCTTACGGGTTTATAAATGCCTCTTGAGAGAAGCTCTGCACGTATGGAATTCTGAAGGTCATAGCCGATATAGCCCTGGCTCATGGCAGAACATACAGACATGGGAGAGAACGTATAATCCGGGTGTGCTTTTCCGAACTCATTCATTGCTGTGTGGATCATTCCTACCTGTGGACCATTGCTGTGAGAAATGACAACCTTTGCTCCTTCTTCAACTAAATCTGCAACTGCCTTTGCAGCGACTTTTGTGGCTTCTTTCTGCTCCGGAAGAGTGGTTCCCAGAGCTCTATGGCCAAGTGCAACTACTACGATTTTTTCGTTCATAGAAGATACCTCTTTTCTTTTTTGCTGTTATAGGGATAATATAACTATTCAGCAGTCGGCTGTCCTGTGAGGGTACTGAACAGTTACGAGATAATTATAAAAGAGGGTCATATGAATTGCAAGAACAAAAGAAAAAGCCGCCAGTATTTTCATACGGCAGCTTCTTCTTTACTTTTTGAGGGGGGAGATAGAGAGTGGTTTTCATCTATCCAAGACATATTATATCGATTAACTGTGTGCAAAGTATGACGTAAGTATAAAATATATCGAAAATTTATAAATAAATCTTAAAATAATTTGATTTTCCGAAAAAACCTTGTACTTTTTACTGGAAAATGATAATATGTACATATCTGAAAATTCTATTTTACTTCATGCCGTTCGGCAAAAAATCCATTTGGAAACAGAAAATTGCAGATTGGAAAGGGGAAATGCCTGTGTCTGTGTAAGAAGAAGTTTGTATAAAAGAGGTTGAAGCAAAAATGTCAGACGGAGAGGATGCTGTTTTATGTGTTCTAATTTCGTATGGCACAGAAAAATCAGGGAGGTATTTATGAAAAAAAGAATAAAGAAACACACAGGGGAAGTTGCCGCTGGGCTTTTAACATTGCTGTTTTTGTGTGGAAGCTGGGGAAATTATACTGCGGTTTTCGGGGAGAATGTGGAAAAAACAGAACTGAGTGATGGAACAGGTAGTACAGAACTTGACACTGGAGAGAAATACCAGCAGGAAGAGATAAATATAGAGGAGCAGCAGGAAGAAAAAGATGAGGAATATATAGAAGAATCGAAAGAAGTCGGAGAAGAAAACAAAGAAAAGAATGAAGAAGAGGAAGGAGAAATTCAGAATCCGTTTACGCTTTCTATTAAAGGTGAGCCTGTCTTAAGGGCAGGAGATGCGGCAGTATATGAAATTGCCCTCAAAAATACAGGAGAAGAGAAGCTTTCGGATCTGATTCTGACAGCGGAGTTTTCCTGCCCGAAAGTTACGTGGAATTGGCAGGAAGCGCCGGGATTTTACTTTCAGGAAGAGAGAAGCGTGCTGTCCGTTTTGGAACCTGGCCAGGAAATCCTTCTTTTTCTTACAGCGCAGCTTCTGCCGGAGCAGAAAGAGCCTCTTACCTGTAAAGTTACGACTTCAGTGGAAGGAGGATTTTCTTCGGAAGCCGTATGCCAGTCAGAAATAGAACCTTTGAAAGCAGATTTTTCAGTAGAGAAAATTGCAGACCGTTCGGTTGCCGTGGCCGGGGAAGAAATTTTTTATGAGATACGGATTAAAAATACAGGGGAGCTTACCCTTCATTCCCTGATTACGACAGAGCGATTTTTAAGAGAGGGGATTCGTGCGGAATTTGAAGAAAAAGAGGGCGTGGAATTAAACGAGTTAAAAAACAAAGCCTTTATCCCTGTTTTGAACCCTGGGGAATGTATCGTTTTGAAAGCAAGAGTGAAATTGCCGGAAAAGGGAGTGGAAGGAGAGCTTTTAAATGAAGTCATTGTTCTTTCAAAAGAAACCGGAGAGCGTGAGGTGACAGCACAGGCATCTGTACAGGCATGGAAGGTTTTGGATACACCTGCCCCGGCTCCTGTTCAGATACAGGAGAGTACAGCAGAAATGCAATATGAGGGTAAGGAAATTCCCAAAACAGAGGACAGAACAAAAACGGAAAAAATGCACTCCCTGCTTGTCGCTTCCGCAATTCTATGCATTCTTCTTGTGCCTGTTCTGAAAGGGAAAAGGAAACATTGAAAACCGGGGGGAGGTGTGATATTCTATAAAAGAATAAATACCTCCGGTCTGCTTTGGCAAAAGGAGGAGCAGGAGGAATGGAATATGAAGGTATCAGCCTTATTGGAACATTTGGAATATACATGCCTGCAGGGAGACGTGGAAAGGGAGGCAGCTTCCGTTGTTTACGATTCCAGAAAGGTGGAAGAAGGCTCCATGTTTATCTGCATCCGGGGCGCTGTTGTGGACGGACATAAATTTATTCCCGAGGTGGTAAAAAAAGGAGCAAAAACTCTGATTGTGGAGGAAGAGACAGCAGCGCCTGAGGACGTTACGGTAATTCTTGTAAAAGATACTCGTTATGCGATGGCGTTTATTTCTGCGGCTTATTTCGGCTATCCTGCTAAAAAGCTGAAAACAATCGGAATTACAGGAACAAAAGGAAAGACAACAACCACATACATGGTAAAGTCTATTCTGGAAAATGCAGGATATAAGGTCGGGCTGATTGGCACGATCGAGGCGATTATTGGAGACAGGGTGATTCCAGCGGCAAACACGACTCCGGAATCTTATGTGGTACAGCAGTATTTCCATGAGATGGTAGAAGCCGGCTGTGACTGTGTAGTAATGGAGGTCTCTTCTCAGGGCTTAATGCTTCACAGAACAGAGGGATTTGTGTTTGATTTCGGTATTTTTACAAATATTGAACCAGATCATATAGGACCAAATGAGCACAGGGATTTTGAACATTATCTTTCCTGTAAGGCAATGCTTTTAAAACAGTGCCGTGTGGGAATTGTAAACAGAGATGATGAGCATTTTGAGAAAATCGTGGAGGGGCATACATGCGCTCTTGAAACGTATGGATTTTCTGAAAAAGCAGATTTGCGGGCAGAAGATGCGAAGCTGATAAGTGGAAAGGGAAGTCTTGGAATTTCCTATCACTTAAAGGGTTTGATGGATTTTCCGGTAGAGATAGACATTCCTGGGAAATTCAGCATTTACAATTCTCTGACTGCAATCGCGATCTGCCGTCATTTTAATGTGTCGGAAGAGAATATTATAAAGGCTTTGAAGGTGGCAAAAGTAAAGGGCAGGATTGAGATGGTAAAAGTCTCAGATGAATTTACTCTGATGATTGATTATGCCCATAATGCTATGGCACTGGAAAGTCTTTTAAGTACGCTTCGTGAATACCATCCGAACAGGCTTGTATGTCTTTTTGGATGCGGCGGAAACCGTTCCAGACTTCGTCGATTTGAAATGGGAGAAGTATCCGGACGTCTTTCAGATCTTACGATTATTACATCAGATAATCCGAGAAATGAAGATCCGCAGGCTATCATAGACGATATTAAAACAGGAATCGAAAAAACAGACGGAAAATACGTGGAAATCATTGACCGAAAGGAAGCGATTGCCTATGCGATTTCTCACGGAGAACCGGGAGATATTATCATCTTGGCAGGAAAAGGTCATGAAGATTATCAGGAAATACGGGGCAAAAAATACCCTATGGACGAGAGAGTCCTGATTGCAGATATTCTGGCAGGAAAATAGAAAGTGCAGATACATGATTTATGCAGATGTGATTATTGATATTTCTCATGATAAGCTTGACCGGAGCTTTCAGTATAAAGTTCCGGATAAGCTTCAGGGAGAAATACGCGTGGGAATGGTAGTTTCCATTCCTTTTGGAAACAGAAATTCCATGAGAAAGGGATATGTGGTAGGACTTTCTGATACGCCGTCTTTTTCACCGGAGAGAATTAAGGAAATCGGAGAACTGAAAAGCAGCGAGGATACTACAGAGGCAAGACTTATTGCGCTTGCTGCCTGGCTGAAAGAGCAATATGGATCCACTATGATTCAGGCGCTAAAGACAGTTCTTCCGATTCAGGAGACAGTAAGGGCAAAAGAAAAGAGAAGAATCTGCCTTGACACAGAAGAGAAAGAAGGCCGTAGGATTTTAGAGGAGCTCGACCATACAAGATATAAGGCGCGAGCAAGACTGCTCCGCTCTGTCCTGGAAAGTCCGGAGAAAAGTGTCGATTATACAGAGGCTGTAAAAAATATGGGGGCGTCCCCTTCTGTTTTGAAATATTTTACAGAACAGGGTATTCTTTCCATAAAAAGCAGTGAGATTTATAGAAATACAGTTTCACCGGAAATGGAAACGGAGAAAAATCATTTTTCACTTACTCTCCCGCAAAGAAATGCGGTGGAACAGATAAAAGCAGAATGGGGGCGAGAGAAGCCACGGCCTGTTCTTATCCGGGGAGTGACGGGGAGCGGAAAAACCCAGGTATATATGGAACTGATTGAAGAAGTAGTACGGAAAGGAAAGCAGGCAATTGTTCTGATTCCGGAGATTGCACTTACTTATCAAACCGTGAGGAGATTTTATGGGAGATTTGGAGATCAGGTATCTGTATTAAATTCCAGACTTTCGCAGGGAGAGCGCTATGATCAGTTTAAAAGAGCAAAAAGAGGAGAATGTAAGATCATGGTCGGTCCCCGTTCTGCTCTTTTTACTCCGTTTCCCAATCTGGGCCTTATTATTATAGACGAGGAGCATGAACCGACTTATAAAAGTGAAAATACCCCAAGGTATCATGCAAGAGAGACGGCCGTGCACAGAGCAGAAACAGAGGGGGCTTATGTGGTGATGGGTTCTGCAACCCCGTCGCTGGAAGCATACAGCCGCGGAGAAAAAGGAGAGTATCTTCTTGTAAATCTCAATTCCAGATATGAGGCGCGCCCTCTTCCGGAGGTATCGATTATTGATTTACGGGAAGAATTAAAGGCAGGAAATCGTTCCGTATTAAGCAGAAAGCTTTCTGAGGAAATCCGTGTATGTCTTGAAAAGGGAGAGCAGGCAATGCTTTTTTTAAACAGGAGAGGTTACGCGGGATTTGTATCGTGTCGATCCTGCGGACACGTTATGAAATGCCCTCACTGCGACGTATCTCTTTCAGAACATAATAACGGAAGGCTTATCTGCCATTACTGCGGATATGAGGTAAGGAAGCCGGAAATCTGTCCTGTGTGCAGTTCGCCTTATATAGGAGGATTTAAAGCAGGAACCCAGCAGATTGAGCAGATTATCCATAAAAATTTTCCGAATGCCCGGGTTCTTCGCATGGACTATGACACAACAAGAAATAAGGGAAGCTATGAACAGATTTTAAGGTCTTTTTCAGCGCATGAGGCGGATATTTTAATTGGGACACAGATGATTGTAAAGGGACATGATTTTCCAGAAGTGACCCTTGTGGGGGTGCTTGCAGCAGATATGTCGCTAAATGCCGCGGACTACCGGTGTGCAGAGAGGACGTTTCAGCTTCTTACCCAGGCTGTGGGGCGTTCCGGAAGAGGAGAAAAGCCGGGCAAAGCCATGATCCAGACATATCACCCGGATCATTACAGCATTCAGGCTGCGTCCTGTCAGGATTACGAAGCTTTTTACCAGGAGGAGATGAGTTACCGGATTCTGCTTGATTATCCTCCGGCTTCCCATATGCTTGCTGTTTTGGGGGCATGTGAGGAGGAAGAACAGCTTTTAAAGGGAATGTATTATATCGGGCAGTTTGTGAAAAAAGTGTATCACGGAGATGGTCTTCATATCATTGGACCGGCCGCCGCTCCGGTGGGAAAAGTAAAAGACGTATATAAACAGGTGCTTTATTTAAAGCACGAGGATTATCATATACTTGTAAATATAAAAGATAAAATAGAAAAATACATGGAAATTAATTCCGGTTTCCGGAAAATATACATACAGTTTGATTTTGCATAGAAGCAGAACAAAAAAAGAAGAAAGGAAGTAAGAAAATGGCACTTAGAACGATCAGAACAGAGGGAGATTCTGTACTTACAAAAAAATGCAGACCTGTGGAGGAGATGACACCGCGCCTCAGAGAACTTGTGGAGGATATGCTGGATACAATGTATGAAAATAACGGTGTAGGGCTTGCGGCTCCTCAGGTTGGAATTTTAAAAAGAATTGTGGTCATTGATGTTGGAGAAGGTCCGCTTGTTCTTATTAATCCGGAAATTACAGAGACTTCCGGAGAGCAGACAGGAGATGAGGGCTGTTTAAGTGTTCCTGGCATGTCAGGGCAGGTAACGCGTCCGAACTATGTGAAGGTAAAAGCGCTTACAGAAGATATGGAAGAAGTGGAGTATGAGGGGGAGGAACTTCTTGCCCGTGCGTTCTGCCATGAAATCGATCATCTTGATGGAAAGCTGTACACGGAGCTTGTGGAGGGAGAACTTCACAGAACCACTTATGACGAGGACGATTATGAATATTATGACGGAGAATAAAGACTTCGGGAGGTGACAGATTATGAAAATTGTTTATATGGGAACACCGGATTTTGCAGTTCTGCCTCTTCGTGCAATGAAGGAGGCCGGATTTGAGGTCGCAGCAGTTGTGACGCAGCCGGATAAACCAAAAGGAAGAGGAAAGACCATGATGCCGACTCCTGTAAAAGAGGAAGCCGTTGCGCTTGGGATTCCGGTGTATCAGCCGGTAAAGGTAAAAGAACCGGAATTTCTGGAAATACTGAAAGAGATTGCACCGGACATTATCGTAGTGGCTGCTTTCGGACAGATTATTCCAAAAACGATTCTGAATTTGCCTCGTTTTGGATGCATCAACATTCATGCCTCTCTTCTTCCAAAATACAGAGGCGCAGCTCCCATTCAGCAGGCAGTCATTGACGGAGAAAAAGAATCCGGCGTTACAATCCAAAAGATGGGAGAAGGTCTTGATACAGGGGACATGATTTCAAAAGCAGTGGTTGTTCTTTCTCCAGAAGAAACAGGGGGAAGTCTTTTTGATAAACTTTCAAAAGCAGGGGCAGACTTATTAGTGAAAACTCTGCCTTCCATTTTTGATGGAACAGCTGTGTACGAGAAGCAGCCTGAAGAAAGCCCGACACCATATGCTTCCATGATTACAAAGCAGATGGGGCTTCTTGATTTTACGAAGAGCGCAGAAGTGTTGGAACGTCTTGTAAGAGGCTTAAATCCCTGGCCGAGCGCTTACACTTTTTTAAATGGAAAAACATTAAAAGTGTGGAAAAGCCGAGTGGGTGAGGAAAAAGGTTCCGCTCTTCCGGGAACTGTGGTGAAAACAGACAAAAACGGAATCCATGTTGCCTGCTGTGATAAGACGCTGATTCTTGAGGAAATTCAGATTGAGGGTAAAAAAAGAATGGATGCAGATGCTTTTTTGAGGGGGTATCCTGTAGAGACAGGAACGAAATTCTCAGATAAAAAGGAGTGACTGTAGATGTATGGATATTATTGGAGATTTGACCCGACGTATTTGCTGATTATTATAGGAATGCTTTTGTCTCTGGCGGCTTCTGCAAAGCTGAAAAATACCTTTGCAGTTTACAGAGGAAGAAGAAGCGCTTCCGGACTTACAGGAGCAGAGGCAGCAAGGCGAATTTTAAATGCGGCAGGAATTACTGATGTACAGATTGTTCCGGTAAGCGGAAGCCTTACAGATCACTATGACCCGAGAAGCAAAACCGTCCGGCTTTCAGAGGATATATATGGAAAAACTTCTCTGGCAGCAGTGGGAGTAGCAGCTCATGAGTGCGGGCATGCCATTCAGCATCATATTAATTATGCGCCGCTCAGTATTCGTTCTGCTCTTGTACCTGTAGCAAATTTTGGTTCTACGCTTTCCTGGCCGTTGTTTTTTGCAGGACTGATATTTTCTATCCAGCCGCTGCTCACCCTGGGAATCGTACTGTTTTCTTTTGCTGTTATTTTTCAGCTTGTGACTTTGCCGGTGGAGTTTAATGCTTCGTCAAGAGCCCTCCATATGTTGGAGAGTACGGGGATTTTAAGCAGAGACGAAAACAGCGGCGCCCGGAAGGTGCTTCGCGCAGCGGCCCTTACGTATGTGGCAGCTCTTGCCTCATCTATATTACAGCTTTTAAGATTGATTATTCTTGCCGGAGGAAGAAAAAGTGACGATTAGTGGAGTCAATGCCAGGGAATTAATTCTGGAAATTTTATTGCAGATTGAAGAGGAAGGGGAGCACAGCCATATTGCCATACGCAATGCCCTTTCCAAGTATCAGTTCCTTCCCAAGAAGGAGCGGGCGTTTATCACAAGAGTTTGTGAGGGTACATTGGAATACCGGATTCAGATTGATTATATTCTGGATTCTTTTTCCAAAGTGACAGTAGAAAAAATGAAACCGGCAATCCGGGAAATTTTAAGAAGCGCTGTGTATCAGCTTAAATTTATGGACAGCGTTCCGGACAGCGCTGTGTGCAACGAAGCAGTAAAGCTTGCACAGAGAAAGGGATTTTATAATTTAAAGCCGTTTGTAAATGGAGTCCTGCGTACCGTAATAAGAGAGATGGGAAATTTGAAATATCCGGAAAAAGAGGAGGATATTGTTTCATATCTTTCTGTGAAATATTCTATGCCGAAACCGCTTGTTATCCGGTGGCTGAATGATTATGGCGAGGAGACGACAGAAAAAATGCTGGCCGATTTCCTTACAGAAAAACCGTTGACTGTGCGATGCCGCATTTACAAAAATGATCCGGAAGAAGTAAAAAAAAGTCTGGAAAATCAGGGAGTGACAGTAGAGGCTGCACCTTACCTTCCCTATGCGTTTCAGATAAGCAATTTTAACCATATTCTTACTCTGGACGCATTTATAAAAGGACAGATTCAGGTGCAGGACGTAAGCTCCATGCTTGTGGCAGAGATTGCAGATCCTAAAAAAGGAGATTATGTAATCGATCTCTGTGCGGCTCCAGGCGGAAAAAGCCTTCATATGGGTGATAAAATGGAAGGCTATGGTGTGGTAGATGCCAGAGATGTAAGTGATTATAAGGTTGGGCTTATTGAAGAGAATATTCAGAGAACCGAGTCCATTAATGTGCAGGCAAAGGTGCAGGACGCCACAGTTTTTGATGTGGAGTCCGAGTGTAAGGCAGATATTGTTCTGGCAGATGTTCCCTGCTCCGGGTACGGGGTAATCGGGAAGAAGCCGGAAATCAAATACCGTGTCACTGCCCAGAAACAGGAGGAAATCGTCATTCTTCAGAGAACCATATTAAGCCGTGCGGCAGAATATGTAAAATCAAGAGGAACGCTGATCTTCAGCACCTGTACCATAGCAAAAGAGGAAAATGAAGAAAACATGATGTGGTTTTTACAGAACTATCCATTTAAACTGGAGAGCCTGGATCCGTATCTGCCGGAGGAACTGCATTCAGAAACAACAGCGCTCGGATACCTGCAGCTTCTTCCGGGAGTACATAAGACAGATGGATTCTTCATTGCAAAATTTAGAAGGAAATAAAAATATGACAGACATAAAGTCAATGAATAAAAAGGAACTGGCAGAGCTTGTGGGAAGCCTTGGGGAAAAGCCGTTTCGGGCAAAGCAGATTTACAGCTGGCTTCACGAGCATCTTGTTACATCTTATGAGGAGATGACAAATCTTTCCGCAGGGCTTAAAAAGAAGCTGTCTGCGTATCCGATCACAGCGCTTCACATGGTAGATGTACAAATTTCCAGACTGGACGGAACAAGAAAATACCTGTTCCAGCTTGCAGATGGAAACGTAATAGAAAGCGTGCTGATGCGCTATAAACATGGAAATTCTGTGTGCATTTCCTCACAGGTAGGCTGCCGTATGGGCTGCCGGTTCTGTGCGTCCACAATCGGAGGTCTTACAAGATGCCTCACTCCGTCGGAGATGCTGGACCAGATTTACAGCATACAGAAGGATACAGGGGAGCGGGTTTCCAATGTAGTAGTTATGGGAACGGGAGAGCCCCTCGATAATTATGATAATCTTCTTCGATTTATTCACATCTTGACAGAGGAGGGCGGGCTTCACATCAGCCAGAGAAACCTTACGGTTTCCACCTGCGGACTTGTTCCGGAAATGCTTCGCCTGGCAGAGGAAAAGCTTCAGATCACGCTGGCTCTGTCTCTTCACGCGCCAAACGATGAGAAGAGACAGGAGCTTATGCCCATTGCAAGAAAGTATACAATGGAGGAGGTCTTAAATGCCTGCCGGATATATTTTGAAAAAACAGGCAGAAGAATTACCTTTGAATACAGCCTCGTAGCAGGGGTGAACGACAGCGAAGAAAATGCAAGGGAGCTTTCGGGAAGGATTAGGGACATAAACTGCCATGTAAATCTGATTCCTGTAAACCCTGTAAAAGAGCGCTCTTTTCAGCGTCCTACAAGGGAGGCTGCGGAGAATTTCAAAATAAAACTTGAAAAATGCGGAATAAATGTTACTATTAGAAGGGAAATGGGCAGCGATATAGACGGTGCCTGTGGGCAACTGAGAAAAAGCTATATGGAAAAAACAGAAAGCGAGAAGTGACATGAAGGTATATTCAGCTACCGATGTGGGACAGAAGCGGAAGATGAATCAGGATTATGTGTTTACATCAGAAGATGCAGTGGGAAATCTTCCGAATCTGTTCGTTGTCGCAGACGGTATGGGCGGTCATAATGCAGGCGATTTTGCATCGTCCCATGCTGTGGAGATACTGGTGGACGAAATCCGTAAGGACGCAGATTATAATCCTGTAAAGGTCATACGGCATGCCATTGAAACTGCAAATACGGAAATTATAGAACAGGCACAGAAAGATGAAAGCCTCAGAGGAATGGGAACGACCATGGTAGTGTCTACAATAGTGGGACAGTACGCCTATGTGGCAAACGTAGGAGACAGCCGTCTCTATGTTGTGCAGGGACAGATCCAGCAGATTACAAAAGATCACTCACTTGTTCAGGAAATGGTAAGACTTGGTGAAATCAGCCCTGAGGAGGCGAGAAATCACAGGGATAAAAATATCATTACAAGAGCACTGGGTGCGGAAAAGACAGTGGATATTGACTTTTTTGATTTGAAACTGGAAGCCGGAGATACTATTTTAATGTGTTCTGACGGGCTGAGCAATATGGTGGACGACAGAAAAATGGAAGAAATTATATTGGATTCAGAGATGGAACTGACAGAAAAGGGAAAAACTCTCATAAGAGAGGCCAACCTTAATGGCGGAAAAGACAATATTGCAATTATATTGGTAGAACCATTCACGAACGAGGTGGAGAAATGTTAAAGTCGGGTATGATTATAGCGGAACGCTATGAAATATTAGGAAAAATCGGGACGGGAGGCATGGCGGATGTCTATAAGGCAAAAGACCACAAGCTGAACCGTTTTGTTGCAGTCAAGGTTTTAAAGGCGGAGTTTCGGGAAGATACAACCTTTATCCGTAAATTCAGAAGTGAAGCGCAGGCGGCAGCCGGCCTTACACACCCCAATATTGTAAATGTATTTGATGTAGGGGATGATGAAGGGCTTTACTATATTGTGATGGAACTTATTGAAGGCATTACTTTGAAAGATTATATTTCCAAAAAAGGAAAGCTGTCTGTAAAAGAAGCGACAAGTATTGCCATTCAGGTCTCAATGGGACTGGAGACAGCTCACAGTCATGGTATTGTACACCGCGATGTAAAACCGCAGAATATTATTATTTCAACAGATGGAAAAGTTAAGGTGACCGATTTCGGAATCGCAAGAGCTGCGTCCTCAAATACAATAAGCTCCAATGTGATGGGCTCTGTACATTACAGTTCTCCGGAACAGGTGCGCGGCGGATACAGCGATGAAAAGAGCGATATTTATTCCCTTGGAATCACTCTGTATGAGATGGTAACAGGAAAGGTTCCATTTGACGGAGATACTACCGTTGCCATTGCGATCAAGCATCTTCAGGAGGAGATGGTTGCTCCAAGCGTATATACACCGGAGCTGCCATACAGTCTGGAACAGATTATTTACAAATGTACACAGAAGAGTGTGGACCGCAGATATAATAAGATGGAAGACGTGATTGCGGATCTGAAGCATTCTCTTATTGATCCACAGGGAGATTTTGTAAAGCTGACTTCTGTAGATAATGATGCAAAAACAGTTATTATTTCAGATGAGGAGCTTGGAACCATCAAGCACACGCCGAAACAAAAAGTGCGTGCAGAGGTGGAAGAACTGGAAAAAGAAGTCTATGCAGATGATTTCGAGGATGGAGACGAGGAAGAGGAAGAAGAGTACCGACGCAGAAAAGAAAGACGGGAAAGGCAGAAGCGCAGACAGAAAAGAGGACCAGGCAGAGGTGTTACAATCGCAGCACTGATCCTGGGAGCCGTTCTTCTTATTGGTATCGTTGTTGTTATTATAAAATCAACTGGTCTTCTGGAGAAAAAAGAGCCGGCAGCAAATGGAAAAGATCAGACGCAGGAAGAACAGAGCAATAAGATGGTGGAAGTACCGGATCTTACAGGAAAAACAGAGGCAGAGGCAAAAGAACTGGCAAACAGTCTTCATATAGGGGTACAGATGATTGGTGAGGAAGCGTCCAATCAGGAAAAAGGAAGAATTTCCTCTCAGGACATTCCGGCAGGAACTGAGGTGCAGGAGTATTCCACTCTGAAATATTATATCAGTAAGGGTGCGCAGGAAGTTACCATTCCGGATATTGACGGAAAAACAGGAATTGAAGCACAGCAGCTTCTCGAGGATCTGGGTCTTCAGGTGGAAATTCAGAAAGAGTACAGCGATTTAGATGAAGATGGATACATTCTTGTAGATCCGGGATATGCGTATTCTGTTTCACCGGAACCGGGTGCAACAGCAAAATCAGGAGATAAAGTAACTCTTGTGATCAGCCGTGGTCTTGATTACGGTGAGGGTGTGGAAGTGGAAATCCCAAGTGTAGTTGGTCTGACAGAAGATGAGGCAGTTACCACACTCGGTAAATTCCTTTTGATCGATATACAGCAGCAGCAAAGCGCAGACGTGGCAGCAGGGGAAGTGATTTCCCAGACACCGGAACCTTATTCCTATGGGGATCCGGATACAACAAACATTGCGCTTGTGGTAAGCAGCGGAAATCAGCCGCCTTCTGATACAGAAGAACCAACAGGTACACAGGGAGAGACGGGAACTTCCGATGGTACACAGACATCCTCAGATACATCTCAGACTTCCCAGGTTACAAATGAAGCTGTACAGCAGGCGACAGCAGCAGGAGAAGTGTGGAAATGTACACAGGGCTTAAACACACCGGACGGTTACAGCGGCGGACCGGCTCGCCTGGAATTGATCCAGTATGTAAACGGAGTGCCTAAGGCATCTGTTATTTCCGAAGGAACATCACTTCAGTTTCCGTATCAGCTTGATATTACAGGTGTGCCAGGAGTGGCAGAAGGTACCTTATATCTTTCTGAGGAAGTGCAGGGAAGTTACCAGAATATTGGAGAATATTCTATTACCTTTGAGAAAGTAGAGTAATCCATGAGAGGAAAAATCATTAAGGGAATTGCCGGATTTTATTATATCTACGCAGAAGACGGGAAGATTTACGAATGCAAGGCAAAGGGTATTTTCCGAAAAGATAATCAAAAGCCGCTTGTAGGAGATAATGTGGAGATTTCTGTTCTGGATGAAAAAGAGATGGAGGGAAGTGTAACTGCAATTCTTCCCAGAAAAAATTCTCTGATACGTCCTGCTGTTGCAAACGTGGACCAGGCATTTGTTATATTTGCAATGGAAAATCCAAAACCAAATTATATGCTTCTGGATCGCTTTCTCATTATGATGGAGCAGCAGGGAATTCCGGCAGTTGTGTGTTTTAATAAAAAAGATCTGGGAACAGAGGAAGAACTTGATTTTCTTTACAGAACGTATACACAATGCGGCTACAGAGTCATTCTTTCCAGTGCCCTTAAAGGGGATGGGATTTCAGAAATTCATGAAATCCTGAGGGGAAAGACAACTGTAGTTGCAGGCCCTTCAGGGGTTGGGAAATCTTCTCTTACAAATTCTCTTCAGGGAGAAATACAGATGGAAACAGGGGAAATCAGCAAAAAGCTGAAGCGAGGCAAACATACGACGCGCCATTCGCAGGTGATTCCGGTGGGAGAAGATACCTTCCTCGTAGATACACCCGGTTTTTCATCTCTGTATCTTACAGATATGGAAGAGCAGGAACTGAAAAATTACTTTCCGGAGTTTCGGGAATATGAAGAGGGATGCCGCTTTCAGGGGTGTCGTCATATTCATGAACCTGGCTGTGCAGTGAAAGAAGCTCTGGAAGCAGATAAGATCAGCAGGCTTCGATATGAAGATTACCTGAGCCTGCATCAGGAATTAAAAGAGAAAAGGAGATACTGAATATGTATCAGCTATGCCCTTCAATTTTGTCAGCGGATTTTAACCGTCTGGGAGAGCAGATAAAAATTCTGGAGAAAGAGGGAGTAAAAATCCTTCATATAGACGTGATGGACGGAGATTTTGTGCCAAGTATTTCTTTTGGAATGCCGGTAATCAAATCTATCCGAAAAGAATCAAAAATGTTTTTTGATGTACACCTTATGGTAACAGAGCCGGAGCGGTATATCCGCGACTTTGTAGAATGCGGAGCAGATTCCATTACTGTTCATGCAGAAGCATGTGAGGATCTGGAGCGTACCATAGAACTGATACGGGCGGCAGGCGTAAAAGTCGGAGTGTCTATTAAGCCGGCAACTCCTGTCAATGACATAAGCCATCTTCTGGACGAAGTGGATATGGTTCTTATAATGACAGTACAGCCTGGATTTGGCGGTCAGAAGTATCTGGAAGAGTGCACAGAGAAAATTAAAGAGCTTCGCGAGCTGATTGATGAGGAAGGTCTTGACACTCAGATTCAGGTAGACGGAGGCATTAACGCAGAGACGCTTTCCACAGTTATGGAAGCAGGCGCGAATCTGATTGTAGCAGGTTCTTATGCTTTCCGGGAAAATCTGGCAGAAAGCGTTCAGGATATTCACAAAAAAATGGAAGAAATCAGCAGAACAATTTCATGAGGAATATTATGATTGATACAATCGTCGTAAGCGGGGGCAATATCCAGGAAGATTTTGCCCTCGATTTTTTAAAAAAAACAGAAGAAAAACAGGGGAAAATGCCATATCTCATAGCTGCAGATAAAGGGCTTGAATTTTTCCTTCATACAGGAATATGTCCGGATATGGCAGTGGGAGATTTTGACAGTCTATCTGATGAGGGAGAAGAGTTTCTAAAAAGCCTGGAGAACACAGAAATCTGCCGTTTAAGGCCGGAAAAAGACGACTCGGATACTCAGTCGGCAGTATGCCGCGCAGCAGAGCGAGGAGGAAAAAACATAGTCCTTTTCGGCTGTCTTGGAACACGTCTTGATCATACTTTTGCAAATATGGGGCTTCTTGTATGGGGACAGCAGAGAGGGATTCGGGTTTCCGTTTATGACAGATATAATTACATTACAATGATAGAAAGCGGCACAGTGTTAAAAAGAAAGGAACAGTTTGGAAAATATGTATCTTTTTTTTCGCTGGGAGGAGATGTGTCGGGACTTACGCTTAAGGGATTTAAATACCCTCTGAACTGCCATTATCTCACAGTTTCCGACTGCGGTCTCACTGTGAGCAATGAAATTTTAGAGGAAGAGGCAGAAGTCACATTCGACAGCGGAAATCTCGTGATGATCATGTCGAGGGATTGAACTTGAAGCTTTGTTGTGGTAAAATTTAAAATTGTTATTGAAGAGAGTAATCCCTGTAAGAAATTTTTAGGAGGAAATAGAGAAAATGAAACTAGGTATCGTAGGCTTACCAAATGTTGGAAAAAGCACATTGTTTAATTCCCTGACAAAGGCGGGAGCAGAATCAGCAAACTATCCATTCTGTACTATTGACCCGAATGTGGGTGTGGTAACTGTTCCGGACGAGCGTCTGAATCTTCTGGGAGATTTTTACAAGTCAAAGAAAGTGACACCTGCTGTCATTGAATTTGTGGATATTGCAGGACTTGTAAAGGGCGCATCAAAAGGAGAAGGGCTTGGAAACCAGTTTCTTGCCAATATCCGTGAGGTAGACGCCATTGTTCACGTTGTGCGCTGCTTTGAGGACGGAAATGTAGTTCATGTAGACGGAAGCATTGATCCGCTTCGTGATATTGAGACTATTAATCTGGAGCTGATTTTCTCAGATCTGGAAATCCTGGAGAGAAGAATCGCAAAAGTGACAAAGACAGCCCGCATGGATAAGGAGGCTGCAAAAGAACTGGATTTCCTTCAGAAAGTGAAGAAACATCTCGAGGACGGCAAAATGGCAATTACTATGGAGCTTGAGAATGAAGACGAGGAAGGCTTTATGGGAACGTACAACCTTCTTACATGGAAGCCTGTGATCTATGCTGCAAACGTAGCTGAGGACGATCTTGCGGACGACGGAGAGAACAATACTTATGTACAGTCAGTGCGTGAGTATGCAAAGGAGCAGAACAGCGAAATCTTTGTTATCTGCGCGCAGATTGAACAGGAAATTGCAGAGCTTGATGAGGATGAGAAGAAGATGTTCCTGGAGGATCTTGGACTTACAGAATCCGGTCTGGAGAAATTAGTAAAGGCAAGCTACCATCTTCTTGGACTTATGAGTTTCCTTACAGCAGGAGAGGACGAGACAAGAGCATGGACAATTAAAATCGGAACAAAAGCGCCTCAGGCAGCAGGAAAAATTCATACAGATTTTGAACGAGGATTTATTAAGGCAGAGGTTGTAAATTACCGCGACCTTCTGGACTGCGGTTCTTATGCAGGAGCCAGAGAAAAAGGTCTTGTGCGCATGGAAGGGAAAGAATACGTGGTACAGGATGGAGATGTGATTTTATTCCGTTTCAACGTATAACGTATATAAGGGTGTTTTATGAATATGTCGGTTCGTTTTCCCAATCTGGGACTGGAATTTGAATATGTGCCGGTATCTGTCCGGGTTTTCGGATTTGAGATCACCTTTTTCGGAATTTTACTGGCAGTTGGCATGCTTCTGGGAATCGCGTTTGTGGTATTGGAAGCAAAACGGAAAAAGCAGGACGCGAATCTGTATCTGGGAATGATGATTTCCGGGCTTGCAGGCGGATTTATAGGAGCAAGATTTTTCTATGTGCTTCTTTCCTGGAGTGTATACAAAACGGATATTATGAAGGTATTCGATACAAGAAACGGAGGAATGGTCTTTTACGGAGGTCTCCTGGGAGGCGTTCTGGCAGCTGCTGTTTTCTGCCGGGTTAAAAAAGCAGTTTTTATGGAAATGGCAGATGTTGCGGTAAAGGGACTTCTGATCGGACAGATCATCGGAAGATGGGGGAATTTCTTTAACCGAGAATCCTTCGGAGAATATACAAATAATGTGTTGACGATGCAGCTTCCGCTTTCCAATGTGCGCGCAGGAGAGGTTACACCCTGGATGAGAGAAAACCTTGTCGCCATCGACAATGTTTCCTATATTCAGGCGACGCCGCTTTTCCTTTATGAAAGTATATGGTGTCTTCTGCTTCTTCTTCTCCTGTTTGTATGGAACAGAAGAAAGCTTTTTGCAGGAGAAATTTTTATGCGGTATCTGGCGGGATATGGTTTCGGACGTTTTTTTATTGAATGGATCCGGACTGACAAAATGTTTTGGCCGGGAACGGACATAGCAATCAACCAGGTAATATCTGCAGGATTATTTCTGCTGTTTACGGCAGTCGTTATTGTGAAACGTATTATGGCGAAGAAACGCGCTGCTTTGGAGAAACGCAGGAAAGCCCGTTTTTATGAGGAACAACAAAAGGCAGAAGAAATTTCTGAAGAAGAGCTGCTTCCAGAGGAGGTAACTCTGATGGAAAAAGAGAGGAATAATTCCGAAGAAACAGTTTCTGAGTCTGAAGAGACCGAAGAGGATGATTCAGAAAGTCAAGTCTCCAAAGAGGAAAAGACCAAAGAGGAAGTTTCTGAATGTGAAACTTCCAAAGCTGAAATTCCCGGAGACAGTGACAGGAATGAAGACGGGGATATACAGGAAGAAAATCCGGAAGAAAAAACAGAGAAAAAATAAAAAAGTGCAGGCTTACAGGAGGCATCCCGTAAGACCTGCACTTTTTAAGATACATAACTTCAGTATGCGGCAGCACCATCGATATTGGTATGTTTAATAGGGCGTGGATTTTATAAGAAAAATTTTTAAAACGAAAAAAACTTGGATTTCCCCTTGTAATTTCCCCTTGGATAGTTTAGAATAATCACATAAGTGGTAGAAAGTGGAGAATAGTGGTGGCAAATGGGGACCCAGTGGTGTCATATATCATTTCCGCCTGTAAGAAAATGTGAAGGGGAGAATCACATTTTCCGGGAGTAGGTGATTTACATGTTCATGGGAGAATACAATCATACAATAGACGCGAAGGGGCGTCTGATTATTCCTGCTAAATTCAGGGAGCTTCTGGGAACAGAATTTGTTCTCACAAGAGGATTAGATGGTTGTCTTTTTATTTATCCTGTAGATGAATGGAAAGCCTTCGAACAGAAATTGCGAGCTTTGCCACTTACAAATAAAAACGCAAGAACCTTCTCACGGTTCTTTGTTGCAGGCGCTGCCATGTGTGAACTGGACAGGCAGGGGAGAGTTTTAGTGCCGCAGACATTGCGGGAGTTTGCCGGTCTGGAAAAGGACGTGGTTCTGACAGGTAATTTGGACAGAATCGAAGTCTGGAGCAAAGATAAGTGGAGCGAAAACTGCGATTATGACGATATGAATGAGATTGCAGAAAGTATGCAGGATATGGGTATCGTCATTTAAGCAATGCGTAGAGTCTAATCCAACAGGAGACGGAGATGGAATTTAAACACAAATCTGTATTACTGAAAGAAACCATAGACGGTTTAAAGGTAAAGCCGGACGGTGTCTACGTGGATGGTACTTTAGGAGGAGCGGGACATGCCCTTGAGGTATGTAAGAAACTTTCTGCCAAGGGGAGATTTATTGGCATAGATCAAGACCAGGACGCAATAGTTGCTGCGAGTGAAAGGTTGGCTGCCTGTGAACAGGCGATGATCATTCGCAGCAACTATTGTTACATGGTAGAGGAACTTCGCGCCCGCGGTATCACAAAAGTAGACGGCATCCTTCTGGACTTGGGTGTTTCTTCTTATCAGCTTGATAATGAGGAGCGGGGTTTTACCTACCGTACTGACGCGCCCCTTGATATGCGTATGGACCAGAGACAGAGCCAGACGGCAGGGGACATCGTAAATGGTTACGAAGAAAAAGAATTATACCGTATCATTCGTGATTACGGCGAAGATAAATTTGCGAAGAATATTGCGAAACACATTGTCGCGGCAAGACAAAATGGCCCGATTGAGACAACAGGACAGCTTACAGAAATTATAAGAAGGGCAATACCCATGAAGATGCAGGCAACAGGAGGACACCCGGCAAAGAGGACATTCCAGGCAATTCGTATAGAGCTGAATAGAGAACTGGACGTGCTCAGGGATTCTCTTGACGGAATGATCGATTTGCTTGATGACGGAGGCAGGCTTTGTATCATTACCTTCCATTCGCTGGAGGACCGGATTGTGAAGACAATTTTCCGGAAAAATGAAAACCCATGTACCTGTCCGCCGGAATTTCCTGTATGCGTGTGTGGTAAGAAGTCGAAAGGCCGTGTAATCACCAGAAAACCAATTCTTCCAGGAGAAGAGGAAATGGAGGAAAACCCTCGTTCCAAGAGCGCAAAGCTTCGGATTTTTGAAAGAAAGATATAAAAGGGGCAGTACAAAATGGCGAATACAAACCAAGCAGAGACAGCCAGAAGAAGACGGAACAGTGCCGGGAACGCAGGAAGAATCTATGTAGAGGGCAGCGCAGTAAGAAGACTTGCAGAAGAACCTGTAAGGAATTATCCGGACAGGCAGAGACAGGAAGCAGTCAGAAGGGCGAGAGCAGCCCGGCAAAAAACTGCGCGTCCGGAAAGCTACAGAGAAGTCAGCAGGGCAACGCAGAAAAACAGAGAGCGCGCAATGGGAATGGGGAAAGGCTATGTGATATTTATAGTGGCTGTTTCCGCGGCAATTCTTTTTTTCTGTATTCACTATCTTCAGCTCAAGGCGGAGATTACTGCCAGCATGAAGGAGGTTGCTGTTCTGGAATCGGAACTTACTCAGCTTAAAGAAGATAACGACGCATATTATAGTCAGGTAACCTCGAATGTTGACCTGGATACTATTCGAAAAATTGCAATTGGACGCCTTGGTATGAGCTATCCCACGAAAGAACAGGTAATGACATATACAACAGAAGGAAACAGCTATGTAAGACAGTATCAGGATATTCCAAACACAAATTAGGCAGGTGATTGATTGGCTACGACAGGAAAAAAAAGAAGGAAACCAACCCGAAAAATTAATCTGGTTATGAGAAAAAAGCTGGTAATGCTGTTTTGTGCAGTGTTGCTGGCTTTAGTCGCTTTGACAGCAAGAATTACCTATATTAATGCGACGAGCGGGAGCAAATACAAAAAGCAGGTCTTAAGTCAGGCGCAGCAGAGATATGAAAACCGTGTTCTTCCTGCAAGAAGAGGAGATATTTATGACAGAAACGGAAATCTTCTTGCTACAAGCAATAAGGTTTACAATGTAATTCTGGACTGTAAGGCAGTAAATGAACAAGAAGAATATACAGAACCGACTGTCCGGGCGCTAGTGGATGTTCTGGGACTGGATGAGAAGGAGATACGTTCCAGACTTTCTGCTGAGGATACAAAAAACAGTCAGTATCAGATTTTGAAAAAGCAGATTTCTATGGATGAAAAGAAGGCCTTTGAGGAAGCGACAGAAATTCCGGAAGATGTGGAAGAGAGCGGGCTTACAAAGGCAGAGATAAAAGAGAGAAACAATGTAAAGGGTGTATGGTTCGAGGAAGATTATTTGAGAATTTACCCCTTTAATGAATCTGCCTGCGATACTATCGGTTTCACACTTTCAAGAGATGTGGCAGATATAGGACTGGAAAGCTATTATAACAGCACCCTGATGGGAGCTGATGGAAGACAGTACGGATATTTTAACAACAATGCTGACGTAGAACAGACGATTATAGAGCCTGTAAACGGCAGGAGCATCGAGACGTCCCTTGATATTGGCGCACAGCAGATTGTGGAGAAATACGTCAACGCATTCAATGAAAAAATGGGTGCAAAGCACGTTGGAGTCATTGTGGAAGATCCTTCCACAGGAGAAATTATCGCTATGGACGGAGGAGACAGGTATGATCTGAATAACCCGAGAGATTTATCAGGTGTGTACTCCAAAGAAGAGATTAAGGCGATGAATGACGAACAGACGGTGGAAGCTTTAAACGGAATGTGGAGCAACTACTGTGTCACGGATGCATTTGAACCCGGTTCTGTTGTTAAGCCCATTGTAATGGCAGGAGCTCTGGAAAAAGGAAAAATTTCTGAGTCAGATACATTTTTATGTGACGGTCTTGAGATTTTTGGCGCAAATGGAGAAACGCCGATTAAGTGTGCCGTTTATCCGGATGCTCACGGAACGGAGACTCTTGGAGAAGTTATTGCCAACTCCTGTAATGACGGTATGATGCAGATTGGGGCAAAAATGGGAAGCGAGCAGTTTATTAAAGCGCAGAGTCTTTTTAACTTCGGAGCAAGAACAGGCATCGATCTTCCAAATGAAGGCTCCGGTATTATTCATACAGAAGATACTATGGGAGAGACTGAGCTTGCCTGTTCCGCTTTCGGACAGGGTTATACCTGTACGATGATACAGGAGATTAATGCTCTTTGCTCCGTTATAAACGGAGGATATTATTATCAGCCCCATCTTGTGACAAAAATCAAAGATGCAAATGGCGGAATTGTAAAAACTTTTTCACCTACTCTTTTAAAACAGACCATTTCTTCTAATATCTCTGCTGATATCAGAAGCTATATGGAACTCAGTGTACAGCAGGGTACGAGCCACTATTCCAAAGTACAGGGATACAGTTCAGGCGGTAAAACAGGTACAGCAGAAAAATTCCCCCGTGGAAATGGAAAATATCTCGTTTCCTTCATTGGTTTTGCACCGGTGGAGGAGCCGGAGGTTGTCATTTACGTAGTGGTGGACGAGCCGAATGCAGAGGATCAGGCGACAAGCCGCTATCCGCAGTATATTGCCCAGGGAATTCTGTCAGAACTGCTGCCTTATCTGAATATTGCTCCAGACGAAATTACGGACGGAACGGTTCCACAGACAGAGCTGTGGGAAGGATTTGCCGGTTATCTGAAAAATCCGGTTGGAAGTAATGTGGACGAAAATGGAAATCTTGTAGATGATAAGGGGAATCTCATTGACTGGGATGGAAACCGCATTGACGAAAACGGCTATCTTCTCAATGAGGACGGCAGCTACCAGGTGAATGAAAATGGAGAATATATAAAATCTGAAAATCTGGGAAGTTATGGAAATACAGAGGGAGACGGCATTTTAGACGGTGTGTCAAATGCAGGAGCGCCAGGACCTCTGGAAGACGATTCGGAGCCTGTGGAAGGAAACGATATGGAAAGCGAAGGTCTTACCAATGAGGAGGCAGGCCTGGAATAAATGAATACCCTGACAGAGAAAAGTCATATATTAAAATGATAATCTCTGCCGGGGTTTTTGTTTTATGAAAAGAAACAGGACGTTCCATAGAAAAAAAGTGTGGCTTGTATTTTCTGTCTGCTTTTTTATTATGGCAGGACTTATAGGAAGGCTTGTATACCTGATGGGATTTCGCTCAGATTACTATTATGAAAAGGCACAGGATCTTCACGAGAGAGAAAGAGATATCAAGGCAGCAAGAGGACGCATACTGGATGCAAATGGAAAGATACTGGCAGATAATAGGCCGGTTTGTACTGTTTCGGTCATACACAGCCAGATAAAAGAACCGGAAAAGGTGATTTCTGTGCTTTCAAAGGAACTGAAAATGAAGGAGAAGGATGTACGGAGACGAGTAGAAAAGGTTTCGTCTATCGAGCGTATTAAGACAAATGTGGAGAAGGAGACGGGAGATGCCATTCGGGAGTACGGACTTTCCGGTGTAAAAGTCGATGAAGATTATAAAAGATATTATCCGTACGGCTCTCTTGCCTCAAAAGTTCTTGGTTTTACAGGGGGAGATAATCAGGGGATTATAGGGCTTGAGGTAAAATATGAGGATGTTTTAAAAGGAGAGCCGGGAAAAATCCTGACTACAACAGACGCAAGGGGAGTGGAGCTTAAGGAAATGGGAGAGGGCAGAGAGATGCCGGTTCCTGGAAATGACCTGCAGATCAGCCTTGATGCCAGCGTTCAGGAATATGTACAGCAGGCAGCCTTAAAGGTAATGGAGGAAAAGCAGGCGGAGCGAGTTTCTATTTTGCTTATGAATCCTCAAAACGGAGAGATTTATGCCTGCGTTAATGTGCCGGAATTTGATTTAAACGAGCCTTTTAAGCTGAATACAGGAGAGAATACATCTGGGGTTACGGGGGAAAAGAAGCAGGATTTACTGAATCGGATGTGGAGAAATCCCTGTTTAAATGATACGTATGAGCCGGGCTCTACTTTTAAAATTATCACCATGTCCGCAGGACTTGAGGAAGGCGTAGTATCTGCAGACGACCATTTTTTCTGCCCTGGTTATAAAATTGTGGAGGACAGAAGAATCCGATGTGCCAGAAGAACGGGGCACGGTGCGGAAACTTTTGTGCAGGGGGCGCAGAATTCCTGTAATCCTGTTTTTATAGAGGTAGGGCTTCGCCTTGGAGTGGAGAATTATTATAAATATTTCCGGCAGTTTGGACTGATGGAAAAAACAGGAGTGGATCTTCCGGGAGAGGCAGGAACGATTATGCACAAAATGGAAAATATGGGTGAGGTGGAGCTTGCCACTGTTGCGTTCGGGCAGTCTTTTCAGATTACGCCCATTCAGCTTGCGTCAACGGTAAGCGGGCTTATTAACGGGGGAAACAGAGTAACGCCTCATTTTGGGGTTACTGTGAGAAGCAGCGACGGGACAAAGGCACAGAAAATAGAATACCCTCCGGAAAAAAGAATTGTATCGCAGGAAACTTCGGAGACAGTGCGGAGAATTCTGGAAACTGTCGTTTCAGAAGGTTCCGGAAAAAACGCAAAAATAGAAGGTTATTCTATAGGAGGAAAGACAGCTACATCCCAGACGCTTCCGCGAAGCGCAAACAGGTATATCTCGTCTTTTCTGGGATTTGCTCCGGCAGAAAATCCGCAGATTCTGGGGCTTTGTATCATTCACAATCCTCAGGGCATTTATTATGGAGGGACTATAGCGGCGCCGGTGATTCGAAGCATTTTTGAAAATGTGCTGCCATATATGGGAATTGAAAAAACAGAGCCGCAAGAGGAGGAGAAGACAGCCAAAGAGGGTTGATAAATAAGCAAAAAAGCCTTATACTAGAAAGTGTTTCAAGAGCAATAAAAATAAAAAACGAAAGAATTAAATGAGGTGTGAGAATGGAGTTTGATATTGTAATTCCTGTGCTGATCGCTTTTGCAGTCAGCGTTGTGCTGGGTCCTGTTGTGATTCCTTTTCTCAGAAGGCTGAAAATGGGACAGACAGAGAGAGTAGAGGGCGTACAGTCCCATCTGAAAAAAGCGGGCACTCCTACAATGGGAGGAGTCATCTTTTTAATTGCGACAGTAGTGACCTGTCTGTTTTATATTAAAGATTATCCGAAGATTATCCCTGTTCTGTTTTTAACACTTGGTTTTGGTATTATCGGTTTTCTTGACGATTATCTGAAGGTTGTGTTAAAACGTTCAGACGGTCTTCTTCCCTGGCAGAAATTTCTTCTCCAGATAGTAGTTACGGGAATCTTTGCATTTTATATTGTAAATTATACAGATATTTCTCTTACCATGCGGATTCCGTTCTGGAGCGGACATTATCTGAATGCAGGCTGGCTTGCTGTGCCGATTCTGTTTTTCGCTGTTATCGGAACAGTAAACGGTGTAAACTTTACAGACGGTCTTGACGGTCTTGCGTCCAGTGTTACTTTGATTGTAGCCGTATTTTTTACAGTTGTATCTCTCGGACTGAAATCTGGGATTGAACCGATTACCTGTGCAGTGGTAGGCGGACTTATGGGATTCCTTCTGTTTAACGTATATCCTGCAAAGGTATTTATGGGAGACACCGGCTCTCTCGCTCTTGGCGGATTTGTGGCGGGCGCAGCCTATATGATGCAGATGCCGCTTTTCCTTCTGATCGTGGGTCTGATTTATGTAGTGGAAGTACTTTCTGTTATGATTCAGGTTACATATTTCAAGGCGACTCATGGCAAGCGCTTCTTTAAAATGGCGCCTATTCATCATCATTTTGAGCTTTGCGGCTGGTCAGAGACAAGAATTGTAGCTGTATTTTCTGTAGTGACGGCGATTCTGTGCCTGATTGCATTTCTGGCTCTTTAAGGGGGAAACAATATGGATTTAAAGGATAAAAAGGTTCTTGTGTTCGGTTCCGGAAAAAGTGGAATCGGAGCAGCCGACCTTCTGGGGGCAGAAGGGGCAAGACCTGTTATTTATGACGGAAATGAAAAGACAGACAGAGAACAGGTTCTCGGAAAAACAGCAGGAACATACCCTGTGGATTTTTATGCGGGAGAGCTTCCGGAAGAAGTGCTGGAGAGCCTTGACCTTGTTGTGTTAAGCCCAGGGGTTCCTACGGATATTCCTCTTGTAAAGCGCTTTTACGAGATGGGGCTGCCTGTATGGGGCGAGGTGGAGCTGGCTTATCGCACCGGAAAAGGACGCGTTCTTGCAATTACAGGAACAAACGGAAAAACAACGACAACAGCCCTTCTCGGTAAGATTATGAAAGATGCCTGTCCTTCCGTATTTGTGGTGGGAAACATAGGGACACCTTACACATCGAAGGCACGGGAAATGCAGGAAAACAGTGTGACTGTCGCAGAAATCAGCAGCTTTCAGCTTGAGACAATCGAGGAATTTGCCCCGGAGGTCAGCGCTGTATTAAATATTACAGAGGATCATTTAAATCGCCATCATACAATGGAAGAATACATACGGGTAAAAGAGCTGATCACAAAAAATCAGACAGGAGAAGATGTTTGTGTTCTGAATTATGAGGATGAGGTACTTAGAAAATTCGGAGAGACGGCAATCCCGAAAGTAGTGTATTTTTCCAGTGTCCGTGCTCTGGAAAAAGGCATTTATCTGGAAGGTGATACCATTGTGCTTGCCACAGAGACAGCAAAAATCCCCGTTGTAAAGACGGGAGAATTAAAACTTCTCGGACAGCATAATTACGAAAATGTAATGGCAGCAGTGGCTATGGCATATTATGCAGGCGTAGATATGGAAAGTATCCGAAAGAGCGTCTGTGAGTTTACTGCGGTGGAGCACAGAATCGAGTATGTCACAGAGAAAAACGGTGTTGTGTATTATAACGATTCCAAGGGGACAAATCCGGACGCAGCTATAAAAGGCATTCAGGCGATGAACCGTCCCACTTATCTGATCGGAGGCGGATACGATAAAGAATCCAGCTATGATGAGTGGATTCAGGCATTTGACGGAAAGGTGCGCTGCCTTGTTCTTATCGGGCAGACAAAAGAGAAGATTAAGGCGGCGGCAGAGCGTCTTGGTTTTACAGACATTGTTCTTCTTGAAAATCTTCAGGAAGCGGTAGATTATTGTGCAGAACACGCAAAAGAAGGGGAAGCCGTTCTTCTTTCTCCTGCCTGTGCAAGCTGGGGACAGTTTGATAATTACGAGCAGAGAGGCGATATGTTTAAAAAGTATGTGTCTGAGCTTTAAAAGTAAACAGAGATAAGCGGAAAGGGAGCAGTCATATTTCCGGGGCTGAAATTCATATGCTTAAATAAAGCGTAAGTCGGAGGAAATCATGTCAGAAAAGGGAAAGCGGCAGGAAGGACAGATAGATGTGATTCTTCTTGTACTTGTACTGATTCTCGTTGTATTTGGACTTGTTATGCTTTTTTCCGCCAGTGAATATAATGGCAGAGTGCGTTTTGGCGACTCTGCCTATTATTTTAAAAAGCAGCTTTTTGCCACAGCGCTTGGACTTATGGCAATGTATTTTGTATCGCAGATGGATTACCATATTCTCGCAAAAATGGCACCGGCGTCATACTTTCTGTCTATTGTACTTTCTACAGCAGTGCTTCTTGTGGGGCAGGAAATCAACGGTTCCAAACGGTGGCTGAATCTTGGACCGCTCTCTTTTCAGCCTTCCGAGTTTGCAAAGGTGGCGGTGATTCTCTTTCTTGGCTGGCAGATAGAAAAAAGCAGGAAGAGCACAGGAAATATTTTGTTTATGTGCAGGACAATGGCAACGCTTCTGCCTATTGTGGGGCTTGTGGGAAGCAACAATTTAAGTACGGCAGTGATCATTCTGGGGATTGGTGTAGTGCTGATTTTTGTATCGAATCCCAGATATCTTCCTTTTGTCGGAATTGGTGCGGCAGGTTTTGGGTTTGTAGCAGTATTTCTTGCAGCGGAAAGCTACCGTCTGGAGCGCCTTGCTATCTGGAGAAATCCGGAGAAATATGAAAAAGGTTTTCAGACCATACAGGGACTTTATGCGATTGGAAGCGGAGGTCTTTTTGGCAGAGGGCTTGGAAGCAGCATTCAGAAGCTTGGATTTGTTCCGGAGGCGCAGAATGATATGATTTTTTCTGTGATATGCGAGGAACTGGGACTTTTTGGCGCGTCTCTTTTGATTTTTGTGTTTATGCTTCTTTTGTGGAGACTTTGTGTGATCTCCACGCACAGTCGTGATCTTTTAGGGGCTCTTTTAACAGCGGGAATTATGGCGCATATGGCGGTTCAGGTAATTTTAAATATTGCAGTTGTCACAAATACCATTCCCAATACAGGGATTACCCTTCCCTTTGTAAGTTACGGAGGAACCTCTGTTGTGTTTCTTTTGGGAGAAATGGGGCTTGCACTCAGTGTATCCAGTCACAAAGGAGATTCTTCTGCATACAATAAGAAGTAAGATGCCCTTTGGGAGTGAACAGCTTGAAGCGTATTTATATTGAAGGGGGAAGAAAGCTTAAGGGCTCTGTCCAGATTCAGGGTTCCAAAAATGCGGCGCTGCCCATGATGGCGGCATCGCTTTTGTACAGGGGAGTCAGTGTACTGAGAGGGTGTCCTAAAATTGCGGACGTTTTCTGCATGGAAGAAATTCTTAAAAAGCTGGGAGCCAAAACCTGGTGGGAAGGACATAACTTGTATCTTGACTGCAGCCAGTGTGAGGGACAGGAGATTTCTTCTGAAGATACTTGTAAAATGCGTTCTTCCGTCATTCTTCTGGGAGCTGTCACTGCAAGAAACAAAAGGGGAAAAATTGGTTATCCGGGAGGATGCGTCATTGGAAATCGCCCTATAGACCTGCATTTATATGCGCTTCGCTGCCTTGGTGCAGAAATACGGGAGGAAGAAAACTTTGTTGAGGCAGAGTGCCGGGAGCTTGAAGGAGGAGAAATTTCTTTTTCCGCAAAAAGCGTAGGCGCGACGGAGCAGGGGATTTTATCTGCTGTCACGGCAAGGGGAAGAACAATAATAAAAAACTGTGCAGAAGAGCCGGAAATACTCTGGCTCTGTCATTATTTAAGGAAAATGGGCGCCAGGATTTCCGGTGAGGAAAAAGGCGTAATTATTATAGACGGCGTATCTTGTTTAAAGGGAGGAGATATGCAGGTTCCGCCAGATCGTATTGTAGCCGGAACGTATATCTGCGCTGCTGCTGCAACAAGAGGAAAAATTGAGATCCTGAATCCGCCGGAGGGGGAGCTTGACGCTTTTCTTGCGGTATACAGGAAAATAGGTGGACAATACAAAGTAAACAGTGGTAAACTGGTGGTGGATGCAGGGGGGATTCACGCTCCTGCTGATTATGTGGAAACAGGCGTTTATCCCGGTTTTCCCACAGACCTTCAGTCTCCGCTTATGGCAGTTCTTCTCACAGTTTCCGGAAAAAGCCATATCAGAGAAACTATATTTGAAGCACGGTATAAAGCGGCGGAAGAAATGAGGCATATGGGAGCACATATACAAATCCGGGAAAGAGACGCTTTCATTGACGGCGGTTTTCCTCTTACAGGCAGTACGGTAAAGGCGGAAGAGCTTCGGGGAGGAGCGGCTCTCATTCTTGCAGCTCTTGCATGTAAGGGGACTTCCTGTGTAGAGGGCTGTTCTTTTATTGAGCGGGGATATGAACACATTTGTGAAGATTTAAATGCCCTTGGAGGGGCGTTGACAGAATATTGAGGAAACTTTTGGTATGAGAACATCGAATTACAGAAAAAAAAGAATCAGTAAAAAAACATGGAAATATGCGGGCGCAGTTTTCGGAAGTCTCCTGGCAGCAGGATTGATTTTCTTTTTTGCTTATTTTAAGGTAGATGAAGTGGAGGTAATGGGAAGCAGCCATTATTCAGAAAAAGAAGTGCGGAAGATGGTACTTCGCGGACCCTTGGCATCAAATTCCGTTCTTGCTCCTCTTCTTTATACAAAAAGAGAGACAGAGGATATTCCTTTTGTGAAAGGATATGTGGTAAGTCAGGTAAACAGAAATACCATCTGTATCAGCGTAAAAGAAGAAAAGCCGGTTGGCTGCATTCCCTACCTTGACAGCTACATTTATTTTGACAGAAACGGTATTTTTATAGAAAGCTCAAAGAAGAGGGATGAGACAATTCCATATTTTGACGGAATTTCCGTGAAGCATGTGATTAAAGACGAGGAACTTCCTATCAAGGGGAAAACAGTCCTGAATACAGCTGTTGCACTTGCTACGATTTTCCAGAAGAACGAGACGATACCGGATCATATTGAATTTGATGAAAATTATCAGATAAGTCTTTTATATGGGGACATAACGGTAATGCTGGGAAAAGATGAATTTCTGGAAGATAAGATGACGAGAGCCGTTGCAATTCTGCCCTTAATTGCCGGGAAAAAAGGGATTCTTCATTTGGAAAGTGTGACAGATACTGTAAAGACGATTACCTTTGAGGAAGAGGTAAAAGAAAAGACTCCCGAGGAGCTGGCGGCAGAGTGGACCGGCGGATATGAAGAGAGCGGTGAATACACAGGTACAGGCGAATTTGATGAAAACGGTACGTATGTAGGACCGAAACCAATGACAGAGCTTGAGAAAGCTCTTGCAGAGTGGACCGGCGGATATGATGAAGAGGGAGATTATACGGGAGCAGGGGAGTATGACGAATATGGAAATTATGTAGGCCCTGCGCCAACAGAGGAAAGCATTGCTGCAGAGAAGGCGGCAGAGGAGAATGCAGAAGAGGAGAACGCAGAAGGCGAAGATGTACCAGCAGAAGAAATGGACGAATATACAGAAGACGGAAATATTCCGGAGGAAGAAACAGGGGAATATACAGAAAGCGAAGATGTTTCGGCAGAAGAAACAGGGGAATATGCAGAAGACTGGTATGCGGAAGAAGAATACACGGAATATAGTGAATAAGCTTCTGAATTTTGTCCTGTGCGCTCGAAAGAAAGGTTTTTTCCTGCTTCTTCATCGAAAAAACGTGAAAAAAATATAAAAAAACAAAATTAGTAGTTGATTAATTTCAAAAAAAAATATATGATATATCTATATGTAACTTAACGAAGGTACATCAGGTAGAAATAAGTATATAGCTTGGTACAAATACACTGAATCAGTTATCAGGTAAAAATAAAGGAGGAAGTACGTTGTTAGAGATTATGACAAATGAGGCTGAATCATCTGCCAAAATTATTGTAATTGGTGTAGGTGGTGCCGGAAATAACGCAGTAAACAGAATGGTGGAAGAAGCCATCGGCGGAGTAGAGTTTGTAGGTGTGAATACTGATAAGCAGGCTTTGACTCTGTGTAAAGCTCCAACTGTACTTCAGATTGGCGAGAAAATTACAAAAGGCCTTGGCGCCGGTGCACAGCCGGAAGTTGGACAGAAGGCGGCAGAGGAAAGCATTGAAGAAGTAAAACAGTTAATGGAAGGCGCTGACATGGTATTCGTTACCTGTGGTATGGGAGGCGGAACCGGAACCGGAGCTGCACCTGTAATCGCAGCAGCAGCGAAGGAAATGGGAATCCTGACAGTAGGTGTTGTTACAAAACCATTCCGTTTTGAAGCAAAGACAAGAATGAACAATGCTCTGGCAGGTATTGAAAATCTGAAGAAAGCAGTAGACACTTTAATTGTAATTCCAAATGATAAATTATTGGAAATTGTAGATCGTCGTACAACAATGCCGGAGGCGCTTCGTAAGGCTGACGAGGTTCTTCAGCAGGCAGTACAGGGTATTACAGACCTGATCAATCTGCCGGCTCTGATCAACCTTGACTTTGCGGACGTCGAGACAGTTATGACAGATAAGGGAATCGCACACATCGGTATCGGTGAGGCAAGAGGCGATGACAAGGCAATGGAGGCTGTACAGCAGGCTGTATCTTCCCCGCTTCTTGAGACAACCATTAAGGGAGCCACACATGTGATCATCAATATTTCCGGTGATATTTCTCTTATGGACGCAAATGACGCGGCAAGCTACGTACAGGAGCTTACAGGCGAGGATGCCAATATCATCTTTGGTGCAATGTATGATGATTCTGTAGCAGATTATGCAAGAATCACAGTAATTGCAACTGGATTAAATGATAATGTACAGAGCAGCAGTCCGTTTGCTCAGAGAAATACATCTTCTCCGTTTGCAGCGAAGAGACAGGCAGCGGCTCCGACTCAGCAGACAATGAATGTGAATATGCCGAGCTTCAGTCTTCCGACAATGAATGCAACTCCATTTGGTACAAAGACTCCGTCCAGTACTGTACAGAAAAAAGACATTCAGATTCCGGATTTTCTGAAAAACAGATAAGTAATAATGGAAAAGTAAAAGAGACCTTCAATGAGAAGGTCTCTTTTTTGATAATCAGTGTTCACATTGGAATGTGCCGCATTTTGTTTCCTGGCAGTCTTTAGCATTTTCTCCGCCCACCTGAATGGCAGCCGCTGTACATTTGCAGTTGTCATTGTAGGAACAGTGATGTGCCTTGCAGTCAATCTGGATAGTTTCGCATCCACAGCCGGAAGTATAATTATTCTGAGGGGAAGAATTGCTTCGTTCCCGGAAGCTGCCGCAGCAGGTATCCTCTGATAAGTGGGCATTTTCTCCCATTACATCGATGTTTCCTTTGGAACAAAGCTGCTCTTTGTTGTAGACACAGGTAGTGGCATAACATTTTAAAACAGTCATAATCTGAACCTCCTTTTTTCAATTCGTGAATATTATTCCCGGAAAATGCAGGATTATGTATTGTTCTTATAAAAAAATTAATGTATAATAAAAAAGATAATTTTTTTAACAAGAGGGGGAAAAGAATGGAAGAACAGAAACAAAGAAGTGCATTTACCAATAAGTTGGGCTTTGTGCTCGCTGCAGCCGGTTCCGCTGTAGGTCTTGGAAACCTGTGGAGATTCCCGTATCTTGCCGCAAAGTACGGCGGCGGAATTTTTCTTCTGGTGTACCTTATTCTGGCAGTGACCTTCGGTTTTGCACTGATGATAACAGAGATTGCACTCGGACGAAAGACGCATTTAAGCGCAATAGGCGCATACAAAGCGCTTGATAAAAGATTTGGTTTTCTTGGAGGACTGGCATGTCTCGTTCCGTTTATTATCACACCGTACTACTGTGTGATTGGAGGCTGGGTATTAAAATACCTTACCGTATTTGTAACAAATCAGGTCTCCGGTGCGGCTACAGATGAATTTTTTGGAAATTATATCAGCCAGCCGGTGGCTCCGGTTGTATTCTTTTTGATTTATGTTGTTTTGGGCCTTGTGATCGTCATGCTCGGTGTGGAAGGTGGAATTGAAAAAGCAAGCCGTTTTATGATGCCGATTCTTGTAGTTATGACCATAATCATTGCAGCGTTCAGTATTTCACAGCCGGGAGCAATGGAAGGTGTAAAATATTACCTTCTGCCTGATTTCAGCCGCTTCAGCGCAACAACAGTACTGGCAGCTCTGGGGCAGCTTTTCTATTCCATGTCTCTGGCGATGGGAATTATGATCACATATGGTTCTTATATGAAGAAAGAGGCGCATCTCGAAAAATCTGTGCGCCAGATTGAAATTTTTGATACAGGAATTGCTTTTATGGCAGGCCTTATGATTATTCCGGCAGTATTTGCATTTTCCGGCGGAAGTGAAGAGGCACTGGGAAAAGGACCTAGCCTTATGTTCATTACTCTTCCAAAAGTGTTTGAGAGCATGAAATTTGGCACTTTGATTGGTGCAATTTTCTTCCTTCTGGTATTATTTGCAGCACTCACTTCTTCTATTTCACTTACAGAAACACTGGTTTCAATTGTATGTGATAAGATGAAATGGAGCAGAAAGAAAGCCTGCGCAGTTGTACTTATATTTGTGCTTGCAGTTGGAATTCCGGTATCTCTGGGCTTTGGTCCGTTAAGTTTTCTGGCTCCGCTTGGAATGACGCTGCTTGATTTCTTTGATTTTATCAGCAACAGCGTTCTGATGCCGATTGTTGCCTTCCTTACCTGTATCTTTGTAGGATATGTGATCAAACCGAAGGCGATTATCGAAGAAGCTGAGGTAAACGGGAAATTTAAAGTAAAAAGATTCTATACCGTAATTATTAAATACATTGCTCCTATTTGCCTTGTTGCAATCCTTGTATTTTCCGTTATGGAGGTTCTTGGAATAATTACAGTATAAGGGGTTGACATTCTGCTTTGATTGTGGTATCTTATAACAGTACGTGAGAAAACAAAGCAGAGTTCACTCTCACCTTAGCACATAAATGTGACTTGGGTTCATATTGCACAGTAACTGTTGACGAGTCAACAGGTGTAATAGATAGAAGTGTGGACATCTGTCCACACTTTTTTTCGTACAACAACGAGGGTGACAGAGGTCATGGATTATCATTTATTCAGGTATGGAGGTGCACGACAATTAGCAATTTAATGATTAACGAACAAATCAGAGACAAAGAGGTACGTTTAATTGGCTCGGACGGAGAACAGTTGGGAATCATGTCCGCAAAGGAAGCCATGTTTAAAGCACAGGAGGCAGGACTTGATTTAGTAAAAATCGCTCCTCAGGCAAAACCGCCGGTATGTAAGATTATTGATTATGGAAAATACCGCTACGAGCTTGCAAGAAAAGAAAAGGAAGCCAAGAAAAAGCAGAAAACCATCGATGTCAAAGAAGTGCGTCTTTCCCCGAACATTGATACAAATGACTTAATGACAAAGGTAAATGCGGCTAGAAAGTTCCTCACAAAAGGAGACAGAGTGAAGGTGACTCTCCGCTTCCGCGGAAGAGAGATGGCACATATGGCAAGCAGCAAGCATGTTCTGGATGATTTTGCAGAGCATTTGTCTGATATTGCAACAGTTGAGAAGGCGCCTAAGGTGGAAGGCCGCAGCATGACAATGTTTTTAAGTGAAAAACGCTAACATAAATGTTACAGCCATGTCATACAGCCGTGTGGCAGGATATAGCATGAATAAAGAAGTACACAAATCAAGGAGGAAATAACAATGCCAAAAATTAAAACTTGTAGAGCAGCAGCAAAGCGCTTCAAAAAAACAGGTACAGGAAAATTAGTGAGAAATAAAGCTTATAAGAGCCATATCTTAACAAAAAAATCTCAGAAGAGAAAGAGAAATTTAAGAAAATCTACTGTTGTTGATTCTACAAATGTTAAGAGCATGAAGAAAGCATTACCATATTTATAAGATATAGAAGAAGACGAACAGGAGGAAATTAGGAAATGGCAAGAATTAAAGGCGGATTAAACGCAAAAAAAAGACACAACCGTACATTAAAACTGGCAAAAGGTTATAGAGGATCTCGTTCCAAACAGTATAGAATCGCAAAACAGTCTGTAATGAGAGCACTTGCAAGCTCCTACGCAGGCAGAAAGCAGAAAAAACGTCAGTTCAGACAGCTCTGGATCGCACGTATCAACGCTGCTGCAAGAATGAACGGATTATCCTACAGCAAAATGATGCACGGCCTTAAAGTTGCAAACATCGACATCAACAGAAAGATGCTTGCAGAAATGGCTGTAAATGACGCTGCTGGTTTCACAGCTCTTGCAGAAATCGCAAAGAAAGCAATTGCTTAATTGAAAGATATGAAATATACAGTACTGCACCATCAGATCAGTTTTCGTTTTGATGGTGCAGTATTTTTTTGATTAATTCCGGAAGCGGTCATGCTATTATGGTATCCAGAGACAACAGCCTTCCTCTTCTTTTTTTGACAGTGTGCACATATATTGTGGAGAGAATGTAAAAGAGTTTTGTCATGAAAAAAATAAGAACTTTTGCCGTCACTCTTTCCTGGGTGTTCCTTCTTTTGGTGTTTTTTTTGTTTTTGAGGCAAAATAAGAGTGCGGAAGTTTTTCATGCTGTGCAGGTGAGAACTGGGCAGGAGCTTCCGAAGGTCGCGCTCACATTCGATGACGGACCCAGCCGACAATATACGCCAAAACTTCTTGAGGGTTTGAGAGAGCGGGGAATTTTGGCTACTTTTTTTCTCACAGGAAAAAATATAGAGGGAAATGAGGAACTTGTAAGCATGATACAGGAGGAGGGACATTTAATCGGAAATCATACCTATAGTCATGTATGTCTGAATCAGATTTCTCAAATAAGAGCAAAAGAGGAAATTGAAAAAGCAAGCAACAAAATATATGAGATTACAGGAGAATATCCTGTTTTCATAAGACCGCCTTTCGGGGAGTGGCGGCAGGATCTTGAACTTTCTGTTGATATGCTGCCTGTTTTTTGGGATATAGATACTCTTGATTGGAAAAGTAAAAGCGTACCGGATATTTTGAAGATTGTGGAGTCTCAGATTCATGAAAATGCCATTATTTTAATGCATGATGGATATGAGACGTCGGTAGAGGCTGCATTTAAAATCATAGACTTGTTGAAAGAAAATGGGTATGAGTTTGTTACAGTTGACCGGCTTTTGATCCTGTAGTATAATGGGAACAGATGTACGAAAATGGAAATGCTCAGTATGAAATGGAGAAATACATATGGATTTATTTGAATATGCAAAATCAAAAGCGCTTGACAGAGAGTCACCGCTTGCCTCCAGACTGCGTCCGAAGAGACTGGAGGAAGTTGTAGGACAGCAGCATATTGTAGGAAAGGATAAGCTGCTTTATCGTGCCATTAAGGCAGATAAGCTCACCTCCGTTATTTTTTATGGTCCGCCCGGAACTGGGAAGACGACTCTTGCAAAAGTCATTGCAAATACAACAAGCGCTAATTTTACCCAGATTAATGCTACTGTAGCCGGAAAAAAAGACATGGAAGAGGTTGTGAAGCAGGCGAAAGAGTCTCTGGGAATGTATGGCAGGAAAACCATTCTTTTTATTGACGAGATTCACAGATTCAATAAGGGGCAGCAGGATTATCTTCTTCCTTTTGTGGAAGACGGAACTTTGATTTTAATTGGAGCTACGACAGAGAATCCATATTTTGAGGTAAATGGGGCTCTCCTTTCCCGCTCCGTTATTTTTGAACTGAAATCTCTCGGAAATGAAGAAATTAAAACGTTAATCCTTAGGGCTGTGAATGACAGAGAAAAAGGAATGGGAAGCTACGAGGCTGTGATAGAGGAGGACGCTCTTGATTTTCTTGCAGATATGGCTGGCGGGGATGCAAGATGCGCCTTAAATGCTGTGGAGCTTGCAGTCCTTACTACGCCTCGGGCAGAAGACGGGAAAATCCATCTCACCCTGTCTGTTGCAGAAGAGTGTATTCAGAAGCGCGTTGTCCGATATGATAAAAACGGGGATAACCATTACGATATTATTTCTGCATTTATTAAGAGTATGCGCGGCTCTGACCCGGATGCGGCCGTCTATTACCTTGCAAAAATGCTGTATGCAGGAGAGGATGTAAAGTTTATTGCGAGAAGAATTATGATTCTTGCATCAGAAGATATAGGAAATGCAGATCCGCAGGCTCTTCAGGTGGCAGTAGCGGCAGCGCAGGCGGTGGAGCGCGTGGGAATGCCGGAATCTCAGATTATTCTCTCTCAGGCGGTTACATATATGGCTTGTGCGCCAAAGAGCAATTCTGCTGTAAATGCCATTTTTGCAGCTATGAATTCTGTGAAAAAAACAAAGACAACCGTGCCGTCACATCTTCAGGACGCACATTATGGCGGTCACGATAAGCTGGGACACGGCATAGGGTATCAGTATGCCCACGATTATCCAAACCATTATGTAAAGCAGCAGTATCTTCCTTCTGAAATTCTGGGAGAACGGTTCTATGAGCCGGGGGATCTTGGATATGAAAAAGTGATAAAAGAGCATATGAAGAAAATAAAAGGGGAGGAGCTATAAAAGCTCCTCCATTATTTTTGCGTAGATTTCACGGGATTTATCCGGCCAGTTCCTGCACATGGATTTTGCAGCTTCGAGATTTGGAGCAATCAGATTAATATCAAGAAGGCTCACATTTCGTTCAATAATACGGCAGTTCACCGCATAGCTTCCCTGGCTGTTTGTATAATAATCTGCCGGTGTTAAAATGCGCTGCTGCATTTCGTAGCCTGCTGATTTTAAGTAGTCCTTTACTTCTTTTCTGATGTCTGCAGAAAGCTCTTTTTCGAAATAGGAAAGTGTGTTTTTTCCATCTTCTGTCAGACGATAATAGGAAGTGTTGGAAATAGTGTGTTTTTCAATTAATTCTGCCTCCACAAGCTCTGAAACAGCTTCCTGGAGATGAAAATAATTGGTGTATTCCCGTTCCAGGATAAATTCTGAAATCTGGGAGTTCGTAAGAGAGGATTCTGCGTGTTTCAGCATATACAATACAATTAATTTGTAGGTGGTAAATGGTGTTGCCAATTTTTATATCCTCCTTAAAAAAATTCCTTTCCCTGAAAACTGCCGCGTTCTTTCATACGATGATGAAGAAGATTTAAAACTTCCCTCTTTCTTGATGCCCATAACGGGGCAAGGAGAAGCTCTTTCGGACCGTCTCCGGTTACACGGTGAATGACAATGTGGGGATTCAGGTGTTCCAGACAGTCGATCACAAGGTCAAGATATTCTTCGCGTTCCAGAACGGAAAACAGTCTTTTTTCATAATCTGCTGCAAGGTCTGTTCCTTTCAGTACATGAAGAAGCTGAAGCTTGATTCCCTGAATATCCATTGTGTTTAAGTAATTCATAGTGGCTAAAATCTTGTCATGGTTTTCCCCCGGAAGTCCCAGGATTGTGTGGACAATGACTTCAATATTTTCCTTCCGAAGTGCATAAACGGCTTCTTCGAAAACAGGGAGAGGGTAGCCTCTTCGGATATAAAGAGCCGTATCCTCGTGCATGGTCTGAAGTCCAAGTTCCACCCAGACAGGTTTCTGCCTGTTTAATCGGGAGAGAAGGGCAATTACCTCGTCACCCAGACAGTCTGGTCGTGTTCCAATAGACACTCCAAGAATATCCGGGTGGGAAATTGCCTCTGTGAAAATTTTTTCCAGATATTCCACGGGAGCGTAAGTGTTTGTATACGCCTGGAAATAGGCGATATATTTGTGAATAGGCCGCTTTTCGGAAATCATGGTAATCTGGCTTTCAATCTGCTCTGTTATGGAGAGAGAAGAAGAGGCTGCAAAATCGCCGCTCCCGCCTGCGCTGCAGAAAATACAGCCGCCGGTTCCCACTTTTCCGTCACGGTTTGGACAGGACATTCCTCCGTTTAAGGTGACTTTATAAACTTTTTCTCCAAAACGCTCTTTCAACATATAGTCGAGAGAGTGATACGGTTTTCCATTCCAGTTTTTTATCATAAAGAAGCATCCTCTGTGTCAGGAAGTTCTTTTGTTTCTTCTTCCATATGCCATTCTCCGTCGACAGATTCTTCTTTTTCTTCTTCCGGCATGTATTTATCAAATATTTTTACAAAGAAGAAGGAATTAATATAGGCAATTACCGCTGCTCCCATTAAGATAAAAAGCATGATCAGGAAGGACTGTACCCGAAAGCTTGGAATAAAGAGAATAGCAAACGGGAGAAGGCTTATTACGATCATTAAAATACTGTATGGAAGATGACGGATAGACATCAGGAAAGCGTTTATAAAAGTATGTTTGATGGTATTGTAAAATTTGGCAAGTACAGGATAAATATATAAGTAAATTAACATACTCATGAACAGAAGTACAAGGAATATGTAGAGGAGTACCTTATATACGGTTCCTTCCATGCCCCGAACAAGCGAAATATCAAGAGAAAGCATAGTAAATGCAGCCAGTACAATGATATTGATGATAATGCCCTGTTTTAAGTTTTCTTTAAATGAATGGAAGAATCCTTTTACGATGTAAGATTCTTCGTTACGTACCATTTTCATAGTCACGTAAAACATGGCGGTGATGGCAGGACCGATGGTTACAATTGGAATGCAGCAGACAATACATAAGAGATTCAGGATAATAAGGTCTGCGATTCTTCCCATAAAGGTGAAGAACTTATTATCCATATTGAAAATGCGATTCATAAGTTTTAACTCCTTTTGTGTGAAATTTCTTAACAGATTACCTTTAAGTATACCGAATATGGAAGAAAAAAGCAAACTGAAAATCTTCGTATCTTCTGGAGTGCTATCTGCAAAATAAGGTTCTGTAAAATTTCTGTACAATCGTGGGAAAACATCGTATAATCATTTTGATAACAAAGGGGGATTTCTCCGGAAAGGAAATGAAAAATTATGAGTTACGAACACGTTCTTGATTTACATACGCACACAATTGCAAGCGGACATGCTTATAATACACTGCGGGAAATGGCAAAGGCAGCGTCAGACAAAGGCCTTTCCGTTCTGGGGATTACAGAACATGCCCCAAAGATGCCGGGGACATGTCACAGCTTTTATTTTCACAATTTAAAGACAGTTCCAAGAGAGCTTTACGGGATCAGGCTGCTTTTAGGTTCTGAAGTTAATATTATGGACTTCGAAGGAAATATTGATCTGGAAGAGCGGGATTTAAAAGGCATGGATATCATTATTGCAAGTCTCCATACACCTTGTATTAAGCCGGGAAGCATCAAAGAAAACACAACGGCATACTTAAAAGTAATGGAAAATCCATATGTGAATATTATCGGACACCCGGATGATGGAAGGTATCCGGTAGATTACCGTGCGCTTGTGGAAGGCGCGAAAGAGAAGGGAAAGGTTCTGGAGCTTAATAACCATTCTCTGGATCCGAAATGCTTCCGAAGAGACGCAAGGGAAAATGATTTAAAAATGCTGGAACTTTGTAAGGAGTACGCAGTTCCCGTTATTATGGGAAGTGATGCACATTTTGACACTCTCATCGGAGAATTTTCTATGGCAAGAGAACTGCTGGAGGAAGTGGATTTTCCGGAAGAATTGGTACTTAACAGAAGTGTAGAGGCTCTGCAAGGGCACGTAAATGTGAAGTTATAAAAGTTTTGTAAGAATTTTCGTTCTTTTTTGAAAAACACTTGCTTATCATATTTTAACGTGTTAAAATAATAATATATTAATTGGATGTTATTTCAAAGGAGTATGAATATGAGTAAAAAAATCAGAACTGAAGCCGTAGACCATCTATTTGAAGCGATTCTGTGTCTGAAAAATAAAGAAGAATGCTATACATTTTTTGAAGATGTTTGCACTATAAATGAGCTTCTTTCTTTATCACAGCGTTTCGAAGTTGCAAAGATGTTGATGGACAAATGCACATATCTTGATATTTCTGAAAAAACAGGAGCTTCCACAGCGACTATAAGCCGTGTGAATCGTTCCCTGAATTACGGAAACGACGGATATGAGATGGTATTTGAAAGAATGGCGGAGAATAAAGAAGACAGCGAAGAAAATAAATAAGTCAAAGGAAGAAGAGTCAACCGGGAAGCGATTGACTCTTCTTCTTTTAAGAATATGTTTATTTTTTATGCTTCTCTTTTTTATCCCCGTCTTCTCCAAGTCCGTCTATCAATTGTTCAATCAGCATTTTCTTTACGTACACATCAAAGCTTAAAAGACAGATAAAGGAGAATTTTTTCAGGAATTCCTTATCTTCGGAATCTGCGTCTTCAAAAGTTTCCTGAGCTACATTGTAGCGTTTCAAAAGATCTTTTTTCAGATATTCAATCTGGCTTTTTTCCATGCTGAATACTTCGTTGTAGATGTAGGTTAAATCTTTATCCGTGTCGGATTTGAAATATTTTTCTGTAATAGGGGACAGAAGAGCCTGAATATCACTGATGGACAGGATATTTTTAAAATAATAAATAAAAATCAGCATCAGAAGATGTTCTTTGGAATAACGCTTTTTCTCAGGAGAGGGAAGAAGCTTGTTCTTGGCATAATTATTGATCATAGTCTTCGTAAGGATTTTATCATCCGGATACCGTTTTGTGGAGGCAAGCTGTTTTTCCATAAAAGTGGTTACCTGATCCATATAAAGGTCAATATTTGGCAAATCTTCCGGTTTGATATAGTCTATCCGGGATATACTTTCCAGAATGCTGTTAATCATATTCTTTGTGTCAATTGTCATGTAAATCACCTCTAATCCCTATTATATAGTTTTGAATACTACTTGTAAATATTTTTTTAAAGAATCCTTTTCTTTTTCCAGTTGCCTGTTCGGTACCAAAGGAAAGAAATCACGTAATTTACAAACCAGCCAAGAGGTATGGCGTACCAGATAACCTGAATACCAAAAACAGGTGATAAAAATTGGGCGACAGATACACGGATGGCAAGATTAACAAGGTTTGCCAGCATATAGACTTTTACATCGCCGGAGCCCCGGAGAATACCGTCTGTAATAGCCTTAAATCCCAGAAAAGAGAAGAAAATTCCAACGAATCGGAAATAGGCAGTTCCTGTTTCAAAGGCAACAGGAGACTGAACCGGGTCTACAAAGGCGGATACAATCGGACGGTACAGAAGCTGGGAGGCAAGCGCAAGGAAAATTCCGAATGCAATAATAATTCGGTAAGCTGCCTTATATCCTTCTTTTACACGTTCTGTTTTTCCGGCACCTAGATTTTGTGCAGTGAAGGGAGACATGGCGTTTCCCGTTGCAATCATAGGTACGATTCCAAGAGATTCCAAGCGGTTTCCCGCAGAATAACCGGCAAGGGCGGAGGAGCCGAAATGATTGACAGAGGACTGGGTAAGCAGCATGCCAATACTTACGATGGACTGTTGTACAATTGAGGGAATCGCGATTTTGGTTCCGGCTTTTAACATGTTTCTGTCAAAAACAGAGTATTTTTCATCATTTTTATATGTTTTCAGCAGACGGAGGAAAATCACAAGGGAAAGTACTGCAGAAATTCCCTGTGCAATTACGGTAGCGATGGCTGCTCCTGCAACACCCATATGCAAACCTCCAACCATCAGAAGATCCATTACAATATTCAGGATGGAAGAGAAAATCAAAAGTATAAGAGGAATATTTGATTTTCCGAGGGCATTAAAATCAGCAGATAAAATATTGTACATGAACATAAAAGGAAGCCCTATAAAATAAATCTGTAAATACAAAAGCGCATCTTCCATAATATTTTCCGGCGTTTTTAAAGCGCGTAAAATTGCAGGATTATATAAAAGCCCAAGAGCAGTAAGTATAACGCTGACTATTCCAAAGGCAATGAGAAAGGTGTAGGCGGAGGTACGCATTTTGCCGTATCTGCCTGCTCCAAGATACTGGCTTGTAAGTACGGAAGCGCCTATTCCTCCTCCAATGGCAATCATAATAAAAACGGTTGTGAAAGAGTAGGATGCACCTACTGCAGCAAGGGCGTTTTCTCCGGCAAACTGTCCTACAATAATAGAGTCTGCCATATTATAAAACTGCTGGAAAAGATTTCCGATGATCATGGGAAGGGCAAAGAAAAACAAAGTTCTTCCTGGTTTTCCCTGTGTTAAATTTTGTTGTTTATGCAAAAGTATCACCTCAAATATATGTAGTTTTTATTTACGGAAGAAGAAGTCCGCATACAAGTACAAAATGATGGGGAAGATGGCCTTCCTCCATCCATTCCAGATGAAGTCCCATAAGCTTTTCTATGGTAAGCCCCACGTTTCCGCCAAGGGATTCAATGGAATAACGCATTTTATCCGGGAAAAGGCAGGGCTCTCCTTTTTCACGGGAACAGACCGTACATTTTGTGCAGCTTCCAGCGGAAAGGCTGATGCTTCCGGGGTATTTTTCCTCTTCCTCAAAAAGCTCAAGAGAGAGCCGTTCCTTTTCTTTTATCAAAACTTCATCAAGAATGTGGTTTATTTCTTCCTGAGTATAGTTTCTGTTCCTGTCTTTTTCTGAAAAAATAATTTTTGAAGCAAGAAGATTTAGCGTTTTATATTTTTTCCAGAAATCAAGTACACGAAAATCATAGGAAGGGCAGGACCATCGCTTGTCATAATTGGGACAGGCGCTGCAGGCTTCCAGAAACGTTTCCACATCTACAAATCCTTCTATGTATTCTGAAACGGAGATGGTGGCAGTATGGCGAGAGATACTGTAGTTTATATCTGACATAGTTTGTTCCTTTCCTGTTAGTGATAAAATGACAATTCTGACATTAATATTTATAGAGTTTTCTGTTAACAGTTGCATTATAACAGATTTCAGAGAAAAAACAAGAAAAGGCTTTTTGACTTTGATCTTCCCTTTCGCTATACTATAGACAAAAGTATTGTTTTTCGGGAGGCGATTATGGAATTTCAACATGAGCTTATTATTCCAAACGAAGGGCTGCCCTTTAAGCTTTTTCTGTTTGAGGGTGGAAGCGGGAATTATGTAAGAGAAAAGCACTGGCATACTTCAGTGGAGATTTTTGCGGTCATGGAGGGGAAATTGAGCTTTTTCCTGAATGGGGAGGAATATCTTTTAAAAGCAGGAGAACTGATTATCATTAATTCCAATGAGATTCATTCAATCCACGCACCTGAAAAGAATCAGACTGTTGTTCTGCAGATTCCGCTGAAGCAGTTTGAGGATTATTTTACAGCGGAGCGTTTTATCCGATTTGCAAGTACAGGACACCCAAAAAACAGGGAACTGGCAGGGCGTATCCGGGAACTTTATGAAGTCAATAAGCGGCAGGAGATTGGGTGCCCGTTTAAAATAAAGGCAGTCTATAATGAAATTATGTATCTTCTTGTAAGTGCCTACCGTATTACCGAGGTCGGGGAGCGGGAGGTGCTCTGCAGCAGAAGGCTTGCCGCTTTATCAAAAATTACCACATATATGAGAGAACATTACAGGGAGGATATAAAGCTTACAGAGCTTGCGGAAATATTCGGATATTCCGATGCGTATCTTTCCAGAATGTTCCGTAAATATGCGAAAGTAAATTTTAAGACGTATCTTCAGGACATTCGTATGGCATATGCGTACAGGGAACTTATGAATACGGACCATACCATAAGCGCCATTGCTCTTGAAAATGGTTTTTGCAGCAGCAGAGGCTTTGCAAGGGAGTTTAGGAAACGATACGGAATCCTCCCCAGTGAGCTTCTAAAAGAACAGGGAAAAAAGTAAAAAGTCAAAAAATAGCACTATAAGAGACAAGAAAAGCGGCGAAAAGTATATCGGATTTCGATATACTTTTTTTAGCTTAAGAAAGTACTTAAGGAGGAGAAAAGTGGAAATTAAAAATGTATTGGACGAAAGCTTCCGTAAATACGGAAAAGTTCTGAAAGGGTATGATTTTTCCTCTCTGTTAAGGGCAATGCGCCACACGCCTGTTCCGGAAGATGTTGTATATGTTCCTTCCTGTGAGGAAATGGAATCTCTGGAGGTGGCAAAAGAACTGCAGAACAAAGGATTTGGCGGTTTGCCCATTCAGATTGGATACTGCAACGGACATAATAAAAAATTAAATGCAGTGGAGTATCACAGAAATTCAGAAATCAATGTGGCAGTAACAGACCTTGTTCTTCTTTTGGGATGCCAGCAGGATATTGAGGAAGATTTTACATATGACACTTCTAAAATAGAAGCGTTTCTTGTGCCGGCAGGAACGGGGATTGAGGTTTATGGAACGACGCTCCACTATGCACCGTGTAATACGGAAGACAGCGGCTTTCAATGTGTTGTCGTTCTTCCGGAAGGGACAAATACAGAGCTTACTTTCCCTGTAAAAGAAGCAGGAGAAGAAAAGCTTATGACTGCAAAAAATAAATGGCTCATCGGTCATGAGGAAGCCGCCATAGAAGGCGCTTTTAACGGACTGAAGGGTGAAAATATTACGTTATTATAATCATAAAGGAGAAATGAATCATGAACAATATGCCAAAAGTAAAAATCGGAATTGTAGCAGTAAGCCGTGACTGTTTCCCGGAAAGTCTTTCCGTAAATAGAAGAAAAGCGCTTGTTGAGGCTTATACAAAGAAATATGACGCAGAGGAAATTTATGAATGTCCAATCTGTATCGTAGAAAGCGAAATTCATATGGTACAGGCTCTTGAGGACATCAAAAAAGCAGGCTGTAACGCGCTTGCCGTTTATCTTGGAAACTTCGGACCGGAAATTTCCGAGACACTTCTCGCAAAACATTTTGACGGACCGAAAATGTTCCTTGCAGCAGCAGAGGAATCCGGAGACAACCTCGTACAGGGACGCGGCGACGCATACTGCGGTATGTTAAATGCAAGCTACAACTTAAAGCTTCGCGGCGTAAAAGCATATATTCCGGAATATCCTGTTGGTGACGCAGAGGAATGTGCAGATATGATCCACGAGTTTGTTCCGATTGCAAAGGCAATCGAGGGATTAAACAACTTAAAGATTATAAGCTTTGGACCGCGTCCGTTAAACTTCCTTGCATGTAACGCTCCGATTCAGCAGCTTTATAACATCGGCGTGGAAATCGAGGAAAATTCCGAGCTTGACCTTTTTGAAGCATTTAACAAACATGCGGGAGATGAGAGAATCCCTGCGATCGTAAAAGAAATGGAAGAAGAGCTTGGTGCAGGAAATAAAAAACCGGAAATCCTTTCCAAACTTGCTCAGTATGAGCTTACTTTAAAAGACTGGGTAGAGGAGCACAGAGGATACCGCAAATATGTGGCTATTGCCGGAAAATGCTGGCCTGCATTCCAGACTCAGTTCGGTTTTGTTCCATGCTATGTAAACAGCCGTCTTGCGGCACAGGGAATCCCTGTATCCTGCGAAGTTGATATTTACGGCGCATTAAGCGAGTTTATCGGAACAGTAGTAAGCAACGATACAGTTACTCTTCTTGATATTAACAACTCTGTACCGAAGGATATGTACGAGAGTGATATTAAAGATAAATTCAATTACACACAGAAAGATACTTTCATGGGCTTCCACTGCGGAAATACAGCCTCAGGAAAGCTTTCCTTCTGCGAGATGAAATACCAGATGATTATGGCAAGAACACTTCCGGAAGAGGTGACACAGGGAACTCTGGAGGGAGATATTGTTCCGGGTGATATTACCTTCTACCGTCTGCAGAGCACAGCAGATAATAAGCTTCGCGCTTATATTGCACAGGGCGAGGTGCTTCCTGTTGCAACTCGTTCCTTTGGTTCTATTGGAATTTTTGCAATTCCGGAGATGGGACGTTTCTACCGCCATGTTCTGATTGAGAAAAATTATCCGCACCACGGCGCAGTTGCATTCGGTCATTTTGGAAAACAGTTGTTTGAAGTATTTAAGTACATCGGAGTTCCGGTAGAGGAAATCGGATATAATCAGCCGGCAGGAGTCCGTTATCCTACAGAGAACCCGTGGGGATAAGATGAGGTGAATGTATGTACTATATTGGTATTGATTTGGGGACTTCTGCAGTAAAACTTCTTCTCATGGAGGAGACAGGAAAAATCTGCAATATTGTTTCAAAAGAGTATCCGCTCTTTTTTCCGCATCCGGGCTGGTCAGAACAGAATCCGGAAGACTGGTTTACACAGAGCATGGAGGGAATGAAAGAGCTTACAAAGGATATTGATAAAGAAAAAATTGCGGGGATTGGATTCGGCGGACAGATGCACGGTCTTGTAACTCTGGACGAAAAGGACGAAGTCATTCGTCCTGCAATCCTCTGGAATGACGGACGTACAGGGGAAGAGACAGAATATCTGAATCAGGTAATCGGAAAAGATAAGCTTTCTGCATATACTGCAAACATTGCTTTTGCTGGTTTTACAGCGCCCAAAATCCTGTGGATGGAAAAAAATGAGCCGGAAAATTTTGCCCGGATTCAGAAAATCATGCTTCCGAAGGATTATCTTGCATATCGTCTTTCCGGTTCTTTCTGCACAGACGTTTCCGATGCTTCCGGTATGCTTCTTCTTGATGTAAAGAACCGCTGCTGGTCAAAGGAAATGCTGGAAATCTGCCATGTGAGAGAAGAACAGCTTCCGAAACTTTATGAAAGCTGGCAGGTTGTGGGTACATTAAAGCCGGAAATTGCACAGGAACTTGGTTTTTCTGCCGATGTGAAGGTAGTGGCAGGAGCTGGAGATAATGCTGCGGCAGCAGTAGGAACAGGAACAGTTGGAGATGGGCAGTGTAATATTTCTCTTGGAACGTCAGGAACAATCTTTATTTCCAGTAAAGAATTCGGCGTGGATGAAAATAACGCCCTTCACTCTTTTGACCATGCAGATGGAAGCTATCATCTTATGGGCTGTATGTTAAGCGCTGCATCCTGTAACAAATGGTGGGCAGAGGAAATACTGGGCACAAAGGATTTTGCAAAGGAACAGGAAGGAATTACAAAGCTTGGCGAAAATCATGTGTTTTTCCTGCCATATCTTATGGGAGAACGTTCCCCTCATAATAATCCGGACGCAAGAGGCGTGTTCTTTGGAATGTCTATGGACACTACAAGGGCAGATATGACTCAGGCAGTTTTAGAAGGTGTTGCTTTTGGGCTTCGCGATTCTCTGGAAGTGGCAAGAAGCCTTGGAATTAAGATTGAGCGTACAAAAATCTGCGGCGGCGGTGCAAAGAGTCCTCTCTGGAAAAAAATTATTGCCAATGTAATGAATTTAAAGGTAGATGTTCTGGAAAACGAAGAGGGACCTTCTATGGGAGGAGCTATGCTGGCAGCAGTGGGCTGCGGCGCTTATCCGGATGTGGAAACCATTGGAAAGGAGTTTGCAAAAGTGGTGGATACAGTAGAGCCGGAACCGGAGCTTGTCGCGAAATATGAAGAAAAATATCAGAAATTCCGGAAGCTTTATCCGGTTATGAAAGAATTGTTTTAAAACAGAATAAGAGATAGAAATCCCCTGTATGGCAGTTTGTAAAAGCTGCCGTGCAGGGGATTTTTATGTGCGCATGTGGCACGAATGCTCACTTTGTTGTTGACATTACATAAGTGTCTATTTATAATAAAAATACAGAAAAATTTAAATAAAAGGAGGGATTTACATGAAAAATAAAAGGAAAATATGGATAGTTCTGATGACATTAAGCGCAATCTGTCTTTTTTCCGGTTGGGACAGAGATACGACAAAAGAAGAGAAACTGCAGTATCTTCAGTTTAATTCTACGAGAATGGACGTAAAGAAATATCCTCCGCAGCAGCTTTCCAGATTCTGGGAAGATCTGGGAAGTACAGTTTCTGTAGAGAATGAAGAAATGAAAGAACCGGCAGAAGATAAAAATTTCCCTTCTGTTCTTCTTATTTATGAAGATGGAGAAACAGAATCCCTCAAGTTTTTTAAAGACAGTGACAAATGGTTTATGGAAACCCGGGACGGCACAGTCTATGAAAATGCGGACTTTATAACGGAGTGGATTCCATATGAGGAGTCGGAAAATACAGAAGAGCAGCCCAGAGTACTTACAAGTGTGAATATTGATACAGAATTATTTGGCACATATCTGGATATTTTAAAAAATCAGGAGCTGTCGGATCTGGAAGGAGAAGTGGCATATAAAACTGCGGCATTCAGGCAGCAGGGTACTGCTTCAGAAAAAATAAACGATGAAGTTCGCCGGGTTTTTATAAACAGGTGGAAGCTTTTTGAGTACGCGAAAGAAAAAGGCTTCTTTCCTACAGAAGAAGAGCAAAATAAGATGGTGGAAGATTGTCTTTCCAGAATAAAAGATGAGCCATATTATGTAAAGTATGACAGGATCTGTCAGGGAGCAGGACTTTCTTTTGAGGATATTGTAAGAAAAAATAAAGATTTAATTTGTGAGTTGGAACTGACACATAAGTTCTATAATGACAGAGTATCAGAGTTTAAAGAAGGAAAGGACATATCGGACGGCCATATTTATGAAAATTTAAGAGAGTACAGCGTGGCTTTTATGGAAGAAAATATTTATGGAACAGAGCCGGAAAGTGAAGAATATAAGGCGAAACTTCAGGAACTGGAAGAGGCTCTTGGAAAAATCGGGGAAGCGTAAAGATTTAAGACGTAACTAAAAAAGGTATCGGAGAATTATCTCCGATACCTTTTTTTGGGATTCAATTAGAACAATCCTGTAATCTTTCCTGTTTCGTCTACGTCGATTTTCTCTGCAGCCGGAACTTTTGGAAGACCTGGCATTGTCATAATTTCGCCTGTAAGGGCTACGATAAAGCCTGCAC